>OASZ01000493.1_pt1 | contig 33952 bp, 55 predicted proteins | sample 1501241 | NCBI WGS metagenome assembly OASZ01 (sample SAMEA2579926, study PRJEB22360) | human gut metagenome | biome: human gut; feature: human-associated habitat; material: faeces | place: Denmark | collected 2008/2010 | reverse complement strand
TATAATTCACGAGGGTCAGCTGACCCTCGCGAAAGCCTGCGTAAGCGTCGGATCTTAAAGCTTGCTCTAAACGCCCACAAAGTGTTTGCCGACCTTGGAGTCCCGTGTCCTAGCTGTGTTTTGGCAGACACTAGAAAAGAAGAGCCGGGACTCTTGAAAAAGTGGGAGAAAAGATGGTAAGATAGTGCTGTTATGATTTTAGGATTGATGAGGAGTTTTGGATGAATATTATTAATATTGAGCATATCAGTAAGATTTTTGGCGAGAAGGTTATTTTTGAGGATGCTTCGTTTGGGATTCAGCAGGGGGATAAGATTGGTATTGTGGGGATTAATGGTACCGGCAAGTCTACATTGTTGCGGATGATCGCAGGGGAGGAGGAACCGGATCAGGGACAGATTATTCGGCAGAATGGATTGAAGATTGCTTATCTATCACAGAATCCGCATTTTCCGAAAGGGGCTACGGTAGCTTCGTATGTGCTAAGCGGGAATGGAGATAAGGACTGGCTGGTGCAGAGTAATATGACGAAGCTTGGAATCGAAGTGTCGGAGCAGGAGGTGGAGAATCTCTCGGGAGGACAGAGGAGAAAGCTTGCGCTGGCGAAGGTGCTGGCGGGGGATTTTGATGTGTTACTGTTGGACGAGCCTACAAACCACCTGGATGAAGGGATGATCAACTGGCTGGAAGAATATCTGAAAGGATATAAAGGAGTGCTGGTGATGGTTACGCATGACCGGTATTTTCTGGATAAAGTGTCTAATCGGATTCTGGAGATCAGCCGAGGAAATATGTATGGGTATGATTCCAATTACTCTCGGTTCCTGGAGTTAAAGGCGGAGAGAGAAGAGATGGAACTTGCCAGTGAGCGGAAGCGTCAGAGCATCCTTCGGATGGAACTGGAATGGGCGAAACGCGGATGCCGTGCCAGAAGCACGAAACAGAGAGCAAGACTGGATCGACTGGAAGCCTTAAAACAGGGAAAAGCACCAATCAGTGATGCGGTTGTGGAGATGGATTCTGTAGAAACCCGGATGGGTAAGAAGACAATTGAGCTGTATAATGTGACCAAACGATATGGTGATCAGTTGCTTCTGAAGGATTTTACCTATACTGTTCTTCGAAATCAGCGTCTCGGAATCGTCGGTCCGAATGGTTGTGGAAAATCTACCCTGTTAAAGATTATGGCAGGACTTGAACAGCCGGATGAAGGTCATGTGGAAGTAGGAGAGACGATCAAGATCGGATACCTGGCACAGGAAGAGCTGCCAATCAAAGACAGTAATCAACGAGTGATCGATTATGTGAAAGAGATAGGAGAGTATGTGCAGACAAGAGACGGCAGAATCAGTGCGTCGCAGATGCTGGAGCGGTTCCTGTTCACGCCGGATATGCAGTACACTCCGATTTCCAAACTCTCCGGTGGAGAAAAGCGGCGGCTGTATCTGCTGTCCGTGCTGGTCAGCGGGGCAAATGTACTGATTCTTGATGAGCCGTCGAATGATGTGGATATCCCGACAGTTACGATTCTGGAAGATTATCTGAATGCATTTTCCGGTATTGTAATCACGGTTTCTCATGACAGGTATTTTCTGGATAATGTAGTGGATCGCATCTTTGAATTTGACGGAAACGGAACACTGCGTCAGTACGAGGGCGGTTATACGGACTATCGGGAAGCGAAAGAGCGAAGATTCGGAGAGACGGGAGCGATATCCAGTGTGCCGGGTGGAGAAAAAGAGAAGAAAGAAAGATCTACCGGAAAGGACTGGAAGCAGAACCGACCGACCAAATTGAAGTTTACTTATAAAGAACAGAGAGAGTATGAGACCATAGACGATGATATAGCAGTGTTAGAGGAGAAAATCGAAAAGCTGAACGACGATATGGTAAAAAATGCAACGAATTCCGGAAAGCTGGCAGAAATTATGCGGGAAAAAGAAGCTGCGGAAGCACAGCTGGAAGAAAAAATGGATCGCTGGGTGTATCTCAACGATCTGGCGGAACAGATTGAAGCGCAGAAAAGTGGAAACTAATTTTCGGTTGCCGTAGCCCGCTACGCCGCCCTCATTCGGATAAAATCTCCCACAAACTGGAACTCGCAGCTCACGAAAAGCCTTTTTCAGACACGCTCTAGCGTAAATTAAAATAAGATCGCGCATCAGAAAAGATGGGCGATCTTATTTGTAAATAATACAAAAGGTTTTCTTGATAAAAACCACACCAGGAAGAAGCAGAATGTCAGCAGATACAGACATTCCAGATTGCTCTCAACCGAAGTCAGAATAGAAGAACCGTATTTGAGGCAGCTATAGACGAAACCGTGAAAGATATAGATTGCCATGGTACGCTCTCCCAGATAAGAGTAGGATTTCTTTTCGGTCGGAAGTACCAGCATGAACAGGTAGATCAGAAGAAAAGAGATCAGATAACAGCCGATGCGGACAAGTACGCCTTCGACGGAACTCATATCCATATCTGCGTAAGAGTATCGTCCATAGAAAATCTTCTGATTCAGACGGTGATGGTACTTGTCAGTAAATAAAAAGACGGCAAAACTTCCCAGGATGGTCAGAGCACACAGATATCCCTTCCGGTTCCGAAAACGTGCGAGGGAAGAAGAATCAAATTTTTTCCCGGCAAGAAAGAACGGGAAGAAAAACAGAATACGCGGAATGGAAAGAAAATTCCCAAAATCAGTGAATCCAATAAGAATTCCGGCAATGACTGACAAAACCATGCAGCCTGGAATTTTCTCAATCAGAGGAGACAACAGTCTCCAGGCGAACAGTGCCATCAGATACCAGAGGGAAAATTTCGGTCTTGTAAAATAAAAGCCGGTCTCTTTGTCCAGTATAAAGGTGTATAAAAGATAATAAAGAATCTCGTATACAAAATAGGGAATGACCAGTCCACAAAGCATTTTTTTTAAGGATGGGATCCGTTTGGAAAAATATCCGGAAATAAAGATAAAAGCGGGCATGTGGAACGCCACGATTCCCCATTTTAATTCGTAGAGGAACGGATTCTGATCATTGCTCGGTTCAATAAAGTGACCGATGACTACCAGAAGAATCAATAATACTTTATAATTGTCAAACAGATATTCACGCTGATGACCTGATACGGCAGTTGCCTTTACAGTAGTGTCCATGAGGAATCCTTTCTATATAAAAGTGAAATGATTACAAATCAGTAACCATACGTATTCTAAGAGTCATGGAGAAAAAATGCAAGAAACAATATGGAGAAAATCGATGGGGAAAAGTAAAATCTGTTGTAAAAAATGACAGTATTTTTTAATGAAATTGACAGAAAGAAAAAGATATCACAAAATAGAAAAAGACAGTAGCAGAAAGGAGCAGAAAAATGGAACAACAGAAGAAGAAAAAGCGGGCTGTTGCCTTTGGACTGGTAGCAGTTGTATTGATTTTCTGGAATCTGATGCAAAATACAGCGGATCAGCAAAAATTAAAAGTGGCATGTATAGGGGATGAATTAACTTTTGGAACTGCTGTGGAAGAGCGGGAAGATAACTGTTACCCGGTACAGTTACAGAAATACATGGAACAGGCAGAAAAAAAATATCGGATCGGTAATTTCGGTGTGGAAGGTGCTGCGGTTCAGAAAAAGAGTAAAAAGCCGTATACAAAGGAAGAACGCTATGAGAGCAGTACGGAATATAAAGCCGGTCTTGTTGTTATGATGCTTGGAACAAACGATACTACAGAGGAAAACTGGACGGATATCGATACGTTTCAGAAAGATTATCAATCCCTGATCAAAGGCTATCAGGATTTAAAGAGCAGTCCGGAAATCTGGCTGGTCACGCCGCCGATGATACAGTCGGATGGAAGCACAGAGATGGAAGAGAGGGCAAAAAGAGTAGAAGAAATCAAAAATGCGATCGAAACCATTGGTGAAAAGAATAAGCTGACGGTTCTGGATCTTTACAGCTACAGTCAGAAACATCCGGAATGGTATCAGGAAGACGGTGTTCGTCTGAACAAAGACGGAGCACTGGCAGTAGCGGATATGGTAGGCGACTGTATCATAAATAAGACGAAGTAGAACAGGACGGAAACACGAAAATTTGCACACATTCATATGATAAAGAGAAACAAAACTCAGAAGTAAGGAGAAGAGAATGGATTCTTATCGTATGAATTGCCGGAATGTTTCCGGTAATTGCAGAAACCGGACCTGTGGCAATATGACAGGAAACAGAGAATCGATGATTCCGATGGATTCTACCAGTAAAACCTGCACAAATATATGTGATTGTATGCAGGAAACATCCGTACAGGAACATTTGCAGAAGCTTCCGCTGGCAATGGCATATGTGCCAATGCAGAAATTCGGAAAGGTATATGAACCTGCCCGTGGATTTCAGCTCGGAACAATTTTCCCGGAACTTTGTAAACCATTTTGTGGAAAAGGAGGCGGATGCAGGCGATGATGGGACGAAATAACTGTACCTGCCAGGGAGAACGAAGTAAAGCACAGCTGATGGAAACCATCGGGCAATCGGCATTTGCAGCTTATGATACTCTGCTTTATATGGACACTCACCCACAGGATCAGGAGGCCATGGCATACTACCATAAACAGGCAGGGATACGCCGGGAAGCGATGGAAGAATATGCCAGACGTTTCGGACCGTTGACAATGGATCTGATTGATGAGACCGACTGTCATTCATGGGAATGGATGATGCAGCCATGGCCATGGGAAAGATCCGGGAAAGGCAGGTGTTAGTGTATGTGGATATATGAAAAACGATTGCAATATCCGGTAAATATCACAAAAACGGATGCAGGGATCGCGAAGATTATTGCATCACAATACGGTGGCCCCGATTGCAATACCCTACAAATCGCCGGAAACCCTTATAAAATGGGGCTTCCCGGCGTTTTTTCATGAAATGAAAAAGTTAAAATACAGCCTATTTTTCTCCTTATCGTAGGTAATCCCGTCCACGATCGAGCGCAGCAGAAGACCTTTTCGTTCGTAGGATTCGGCCGGATCCTTCAGGATCTCACTGACGGACCGGATCTCCTTCAGAAGAGCTTCTCTGGCAACGCTGTCGGAATCTTCCGGCTGTGTGGCAGCAGTGGCATCATCGATCTTTTCCTGCAGTTCTTCCCGGCTCTCCTTCAGGCGGCGCCGGTTCTCTTTGTATTCCTCCAGCGTATCAATCCCGTTTTCATATGCCAGCTTTACCCTGGCTTCTTTCACGGCAATCTGATCCAGTTCCTGCCGGAGCAGATCCAGCTCATCACTTTCCTTCTGATCAGGAATATTCCGGACGGTATAAGTGAAGTCAGCTCCGGCGAGGATCCGGTCAAAGTAATCACAGACTGCAGCTTCTGCTTTCGCAGCGGAGAGCGACTGGGAACCTTTGTGGAATCCTTTGGAGTATTTCCAACACTGGAAGTACCTGTAACTTCCAGAACCGGCCAGAGAGAGCGTAGCACCGCACACAGAGCACCTGAGCAGACCGGACAGCCAGTGCTTGCAGGTGGAGATATTCCTTGCCTTGGCAGGGCGTCTGCGTGCCCTCATGAGAGCACGCCGCTTTTCAAATCGTTCTTTTGATAATCTGGTTTCGTGGCTGCCTTCGAAGGAGATCCCATTCCAGACTACGGTGCCGGCATAGAACGGATTCTTCAGAATGAGATCCACGTTCCGTTGTTCGAACAGGTTCCCCCGCTTACTCCGGAAGCCCAGGTCATTGCACTTCCTGGCGATAGCGGTTGCATCCTGATCATAGAGATCGTACTGATCCATGATGTACTGGACGATCTTGTATTCCTCTTCATTGATCACAAATGGCTTTCCACCGCCAACGGCATCGTAGCCGAGACAGGGTGTAGTCTGGTACCCGTGTTTCAGTGCTTTTTCTTTCATGCCACGGATCACTTCCCCGGACAGCCGAATCGAGTAGTATTCATCCATCCACTCAATAATTCGCTCAATCAGAGTACCAAAAGGACCGTCGATCAGCGGCTCAGAGATACTGATCACATCCACATTACTCTTTTTCAGCAGTGATTTGTAAACGATAGATTCTTCCTGATTTCTGGCGAACCGGGAGTACTTCCATACCAGGATCACATCCAGCGGGTGAGATTCCTGCTTTGCGATCCCGATCATCTCCTGAAACTTCGGCCGCTTATCCGCATGCCGCCCAGAGACGGATTCCTCGAAGATAAAGTCTTTGCTGATGATGATTCCGTTCTTCTTGGCATAATCCAGTAAGAGCCGCTGCTGTGCATCCGGGGACAGCTCCGTCTGATCGGCGGTGCTGACACGGATATAGAGGGCGCCATTTCTTAACTTTGCCATACATATCACCTTCCTGTTTTGTTGTATGTAAAAATGAGTACAAAAATAACAGCCAGCGAGAGAACGGGTGTTTCGCTTGCATAGCTGCTCCGAAGATGATACAATATTTTTGCGAGTTAGGGTATCATTCTTCGGAATGTTACTTGCCGGTTCCTGATTGCCGTCAGGAGCCGGTTTTTTATTTAGGCAGTTAATTCACGTATATACGACTTTCTTTCAGACCACAATACTGGCTCAATTTGATACTCTTTCATAGCATTAATTGCTTTTTGAGAAATTGCTTTATTTGTGTCTTGAATGAATACATATAATTTCGAACCAGCAGGACGAACTTCTTTAGTATCTCCCCAAAGAAATGTAATATATCCTGCTTTTGTAACATCCAAATTATTAACTATTTTGATTAGTCTTTCAGAACTATTATGGGATGGTGAAATCGCAAAGTCATAGGTCGAAAGCAAACCGCTTTTACCAGAAAAGCTTAAATTTGGAATACCATAGATTTCATTTTGGGTAAAGAAGTCCTTTACTTCTTCGATAAACAACGATTTTATATTGGGCCGTGCAAGATAAAACATATCGCTAACTTTTATCATACATTGAGTTAACATATGCTTTTTAGATGGAAGAGATTGCTTATCACAATTTACGTATAAGCAATGCTCACTATCAATACTAATACCATGTGAGCATAGTATTGTACTTAAAATATCTTTTTTCTTTTGGCTTGAGAAAATATCTAATCCGGAAAATTCTAACTCGCTAATAGTTTCTGCGTCGTCAGTAAGAGTATAGCTACCATCAGATTCCTCTTTGATATATATTTCTGTATGATCGTTATTACGATCCAAATAGGGAAATGTAATACGATATAAATTATCACGAACTTTAGCCTGCTCGATATTTTCATTTAACCAATCCATATAAATTTTTTTAAAATCAGTTTTCATGTCATATCACACCTTGTATTTCTGTTCCATCAGTTTTTATGTTGCAATACTCACAGAAATCGTAAAAGACCTGTTCGAAGCTTGATAAGTCTTTGAACAATTTATTATCAAAAGATTCCAGATCATATGCGAAAGATAAACCATAACCTTCTTTAAAAATGTGAATGTGGTTTCGAGACAAAACTTGCCCATCTGGGTTTGTATGCGGTCTGGCATCAATTTCTAAGCGAATAAGTCTTTCTTGAGTATTCATATGACGTTTTTGCAATTTTTTCTTTATTAAACTGATTCTGCTTTTTCGATCAGAATCAATAACAAAAACGTCAGAGGTAGTATCGGAGAAAACAGTAATAGTTTTCCCTGTTTCACCAATTAAAGGTAATTCTATTTTAGCATCATCTATATGTTTTTGCATAGTCATAAGTGCTTTAAATTCATTATCAGTCATAGATTGTCTCCAGTATGTTATTTTTGTCTCTGCAATAGTCACATTGCAGTTGGCGATTGGTAAAATTTTATTTTATTCAGCGAAAAAATACTGGCACTGATCCAGATAATAATCCTGTTCTTTCCGGAAGAGGGCAGTAAGCTCCGCCACGGATCCGGTATTATGGTACGCTTTTAACGCTTCCAGATATTCCGGCCGGTTTGCATCCTGGATGATGAACGGTGAGATCTTATGACACAGACATTCCCGGAATAGGATCATCCGGCCCGTTCTTCCGTTTCCATCCTGAAATGGATGGATACTCTCATATCTGGCATGAAATTCTGCCAGTGTTTCCAGAGAAACATCGTGACTCTCATACCAGGTCAGCAATTTTTCCATTTCTGCAGGAACCTGGTTTGGAAGCACGGTCTTTTGCATACCGACAATATTGGCACGCTTCTTATAGTCACCGATTGCATATCCGTTGGCACGATCCTCGAAGACTCCACTTTTCAACTCATAATGAAATTGTTTGATAAGCTCCTGACTGAGCGGAGCATCCAGCGTATCCAACATCTTATTGAACATCAGAAAATGTCCGTTCATTTCTTCCACATCTTTGGCCCGGTAGTAATCATCCGATCTTGGCAGCGTACCGGTATCAAAGAGAGAAGCTGTCTGTTCTTCTGTTAGTGTGCTTCCTTCAATTTTGTTGGAGTTGTACGCCATCAGACGCTGCGTGAAACCGTAGATACCGGAACGATCACGCTTTTGTTGTTCGATTTTGAAACGTTGGATCAGATATTCGATAAATTCTAAGGTACTCATAGACACACATCCTTTCTATATTGATACTTATCAGATTGCAAGATGGGCGGCGTATCCATCATCTCAGGTACTCTTGCGAGTGTGTCGGGAGCCTTTCCTACCTTTGCAATCAAAAATGCTCTATGATTGGTCAAATTGATTAATAAGCGCCATTTCCTGATCTGTGGGTGTGCGACCAGACTTTTTGATCATTCGGAGCAGACGTCCACGCATGTTTTCAGCATGTGCGCCATATAACAATGCATCCGTACATACAGCAACGGCTTCTTCGTAACGACCGTGTTTTTCGTAAAACATAGCTAAACGTTTAAAAGCAGGGGCGTTTGGAGGAGAATCTTCTCCATAAGAATTTTCTATGGTAGCCATCTGCTTATACAGAACTATATTTTCAGAACATAATTTAACAAAGTTTTCGCCGCGTTTTCCACCATAGTCCTTTAGATTGTACATTATTGACCATTGTTCTTCGATTTTATCTAATTGTGGAAAATATTTATCAGTAATAGCAATGTGCTTTTTATCAGACCAGGCGGTATCAGTCCACCGTCCTTTTACGGAGTCGCTATATTCCCGCTGTTGCGGCTTGAATAGAAAATTTAATAATCCCATAGATACACCTCGATTCTATATCTTTTTCATAATTACCAAGTTCGGTATAAAATACACTACATAGTTATCAACATTCTGGAATGTACCGTATTTATTCCGGTAGAAAACCAGACATTCTTCCAACACTTCCTCTGTCACTTCCAGATACTCTGCAATCTCATTTCAACTCACAGCCTCACAAGGAGGCTGACAAGATTATTTTCGTTTGTTTTCACGAATTCCGCAAACTGGCGGATTTCATCTAATTCGGATTCTGTATAGTCATCGCCATCGAAGTAAGCAGCGAGAGTGACAGAATCTTTGATGTACGATATTTGGCCGTCTACCAATTTTTCAGCATCCAAGCCCAACTCTCGTGTGATTTTTTAGAACGTTTGTAATATTAACGGTGGGTGGTGAATTCACTAATTGAAAGGAAGTTCTTCATCTGGACCAAAAGGAATATCATCAGGAAGAAGAGTTTGGGCATCGTTCCTATAATTCCAAGATTTTAAAATATTAAAAGTATAAAAAGTAGATGATGCACCACATACTGGACAGTATCTTGCGTTAGAAGGAAGAACTTCACAATGGGAACAATTATCATTGGAACAATAGTTTACAAGTTGCACTCCACAAATTTGACAATATTGCCCTTCAATGTTGGTTTCTTCATTATGACATATTGGACATTCTTTTAATTTTCCGGTTTCATAAGTGTCTAATTTGGTATACTTCATATTTCCATCTCCCCATTGTATTGTTTTGGTGCCGCATATAGGACAGTATTTTCCAGAACGTTGAATCATACTAGCACCACAAGTTTTACAGTGTTTTTTATAAATAAAATTGTAATAAAAACGGAATAAAGATTTATCATATGTTACGTTTTCTTGCATATTTTTTTTCCAATCGAGGTAAGCCCTGAAACGGTGTTCCGCAGCATTGTTGGATATTCTACAAAGATTTTTAAGTTGCATAACAGTTGATACTTTAAATGCAAATAGAACAACGTGTGGAACGAGAATCAATTGAGCAAAATAATTTGCTTCTTCTTCAAGATAATTGTATATACTAGAAGATAAGCCATCACGAAAAAGCTTATGATGTTTACAAAGTTTATGGTGTTCTAATACAATGTGACCTAATTCATGAGCAAGATTCCATCGAACTCTGTTTGAATTTACGATTGTATAATCTAAATCGTTGTAGTAAATACAATATCGATTGCGGGTACTGTCCCAGACAACATAAGAATCACGAGTTTCTGCATCGACAATCATTTCCTCATAAGTTATATTAAACTTTTTTATTTGGCTTCTGTAGGTAATTAGCTTAATATTAGGAATATTACGAATAATGTTGCCAATTTTAACCGGTACACAAGGTTCCCCATATTTATTAAGAACAGAAAGTACAAGTGTTTTAATTTCCGATCTACGATTATTCGATATTTCCAGAGTCATCTTCCTCCCAATTATAATCATCAAAGTTTGCCTTTAAAATATTCATTAATTTTACCTTTTCCTTAGAAGACATCTTACTTCGCTCACGTTGAATAATTGTCAAATCGATGTCTTGGTCAGGCTTTGAGGGAAAAGTTGAATCAGAACTGCCCCATCCCATTAAATATGCGGGAGAAACATTCCCCACCTGTGCGGCGGCTTCGATCTTGTCAGAAGGAATGTTTGTGATAATATTGTTTTCATATTTGTAAAGAGTTTGTTTAGATACATTAATTTTATCAGCAAAATCAACTTGACTCATGTTAAGCTTAATACGAAGTTCTTTGATTCGTTCTCCAACAGTCATTCGCGTATCCTCCTTTTGAAAGTAACTTAATAATAGCACAAAAATGTTATAAATGCAACAAAAAATATCTTGACAAGTTACTAAAATGTGCTATACTAAAAGTAACTTTTAAAGATACGGAGGTGAAAATATGATTAAAACAGATGAATTGAGGGGGATAATCGCTAAAAATAAATTATCTCAGACAGATGTTGCTAAAATGATAGGTGTGACACCAAAAACATTTTATGAAAAGATGAAAAATGGTGTATTTGGAAGCGATGAAATTCAAATTATGATTGATAAATTACATATAGAAGATCCAATGCCTATTTTTTTTGCACGTGAGTAACTTTTAAAGATACTAATAAGGAGATGACACATGAACGAAATTCAAATTTTTAACTCAACAGAGTTCGGCAATATCCGAACGGTAACTATTGACAACGAACAGTGGCTTTCCGGAAAAGATGTTGCGAAAGCATTGGGCTATAAGAATACAAAAGATGCAGTTCTCACACATGTGGATGAGGAAGACAGAAGAATTATTCAAAGGTCGGAAATCGCGACCTTTGAAAATCACATTCCGAAAGATGTGTTTCCAGTAAATTTTGTAAGCGCCGATATTCCAAACAGAGGAATGACCATCATCAACGAATCTGGTCTGTATGCATTAATCCTTGGAAGCAAGCTGGAATCCGCAAAGCGATTCAAACACTGGGTGACATCTGAGGTGCTTCCGACAATTCGCAAAACCGGTGGCTACCAGAAGCAGCTCAGCCCTGCAGAAATGATGAGAATACAGCTTGGAATGATCGATGATCACGAGAGCAGGATCGAGAATCTGGAAAATAATATGACAATCGACTACGGACAGCAGCAGATTCTTGGAGAGGCAGTGAACCATACAGTGATCTCAATTCTTGGTGGAAAAGAGAGTAACGCATATAAGGAAATTTCCAAGAAAGTATTTGCGGAATGTAATCGGGATCTGAAAAATTATTTTCAGGTAAACGCCAGAAACAATGTTCCGAAGAAAAGATTTGAAGAAGCATTACAGTACGCCAAAAGTTGGAAACCGTGTACAAATACACAGCTGAAGATCGAAAATGCGAATGCACAGATGAATCTTCCAGTGCAGTAACCGTGACAGGAGGGTTTATGTATCAGGATATAGGAGAGGAAGCAATCGCAAAACATGTATATGACCGCTTTCCGGATCTGAGTAGTTACATCAACATGCATGGTTTACGAAAGCTGGCAAGAAGAGCATTATCCAGAGGATATGAGGAAGATCTTATTATATATGGTCTGGATACAGTTATCAAGAAAAATTACAAACGCAAGGAATATCACGGAGATGACGCGTTAGATGAAAGGCGCTTCATATTAGATGCTGAATTTCGCGCCATTATGAAAGGTGAAGACGAAACCAAGATTTTGTGGTGCTGATTGTAGCAACTAATCAATACCATACATACCATACCACAGGGAGGTGGTACCCATGAATGAACTGACCTGTGAAGCAAGGTTCATTATTGATGGCCAGATGTATTCCATGGAGCAAATCGGAGAGCAGAGGGCTATGGAACTGATCAGACAAAAGGTTGATCAGGCGATGGAGGGAATCGGGTTTGAAAAGACATACAAGGAGAAGACCGCCTGAGGGCGGGGAAAGGAGGACAAGCTTATGGAAGCAAAAGAATTTGAAAAATTCTATTCGTTATGCGAAAGAACAGTCAGTCGTCAGAGACTTCTGGGAGCTGACAATAAAGACATTGCTTTTGTGCTGACCGGAATGATGGCAACACTTCCGGAAGATGAACTGACGCTGCCACAGCACAAGAAACTGGTTGATCTGGTAGTGAACAAGGAAGAAAGCCAGGAAAAAACAGCAATAATCCTGACAGAAAAAGAGTTCCAGGAATATCTGCAGGAGGAAAGAGAGACAATCGATGTGCTTTGCGGAAAAGGCAGCCGAGCAGATAAGTATATGCGTTTGATCGGCAGAGCACTCTGCGGTTCACCAGGGATGGCTTATACAAGAGAGCAGCTTAGAAGGCTCGTTGCCCTGGCGGATGAATAAAAATAAGTGCCGTTAGGGCTGCCACCCATTCCGGCACTTGCAAAATTTAACCACTCTTATTATACAGAAAGTTGAGAAGAAAAGCAAATGATTAAAATAGAAGGTAAAGGAAACATCGTAAAAGCGGAAATTATGGGAGATGAGGTCACTGTTTTGTCGGAGCTGACTTACGCAGTAAAACATATTCATAGAGAAATCGAAAAAGTCAGAGGAAAAAAAGTGGCAGATAAAGAGATGGAAGATGTATTTAAACTGGCGATTATGAGTGAAGAGGAACTTGACAAGGAAGATGAAGCGAAAAAACAGCTTTTGAAAGAAGGTATGCGGAAGTTTCTCGATGACTTATTTACTCCGGGAGGTAACAAATGAGTACAGGAGAATTAATAGGAACAATCGCATCCATTTTTGGATTATTTACCTGCCATTCGGCCTTACCGGCGCTGATCTGGCTGGTATTGGTGACGATTTTCTCTATCCGGTTCGAGAAAGCACTGGATCGGATGGAATGCGGAAAAGATGAATACAAGTGTCTGGAGGATGAAGATGAGTAAAGAAAGAATGGTCCAGGTGACCAAGGATGAATATAAGGACCTGATCCGTGATCAGCACACGGTGGAGCTACTGACAGGATATGTCCAGGAGCAGAGCTGGATAATTGATTCAACAATCTGTCTGCTTCTGGGTATCCAGAAATCGGAGTGTGAACTGCCGCCAGGATGGGATCCAGAACCGGAGTCGGAGACGGTAACTGCAGATATTCCGCTTCCTGTTCCAGCAATGGAAGAAGCTGAGGAGGAAAAGCAATCCCCCCCCCCGCAGAGCCCGAGAAGAAATCGGGCAGAAAGAAAATAGACCGTGGAAAAGTACTGGCGCTGCATCGGGCTGGCTGGTCGAATAAGAAGATCGCGGACGAGATGGCGTGCAGTGAGGCTTCGGTCTCGACGATTTTGAAGGAGGAGCGAAATGGAGAATAGACGGCAGGTAGCAGAGTCGTGTATCCAGATCATTAATGCAGCAATCGCTTATTTGCAAACCATAGGTTATTCCATCACGGATTCAGAAAATCCAGGATGGTGCTTGGAATCTGTGGGACGAAAAAGCAGCACTGCAGGTGAGGATACCTATTATTTTAAAACAAAGGAGGAAAAAGCAGATGAGTAAAGTGATTTGTATCGCAGGAGAGTCCGGATCGGGGAAGACCACTTCCATGAGAAATCTGGATCCAGAGACAACAATGTATATCGACTGTGACAAGAAAGGGTTGTCCTGGAAAGGATGGAGAAATCAGTACAATGGAGAGAAAAAGAACTACCTGAAAACTGATTTTCCACAGGTTGCATTACAGGCCCTTAAAAAGATCGATAAGGAAGAGCAGTACAAGCATATCCGTGTAGTGGTAGTAGATACCATCAATGGATTAATGATTGCGGATGAGATGCGCCGGTGCAAAGAGAAGGGCTATGACAAATGGCAGGATCTGGCACAGAGCATCTATGACCTGATCGACTATGCATTGACCATGCGGGATGATGTGACGATCATCTTTGTAGCACATACCCAGACCGATCACGATGATAACGGTTATATGTTTACCAGGATCAAGACTTCTGGAAGAAAGCTGGACAAGATCACGTTGGAGAGCAAATTTTCCACGGTACTTTTGAGCAAGTGTGTGGATGGGAAATTTTTATTTGAAACTCAGGCGAACTTTTCCACAGCAAAAACACCGATGGGGGCCTTTGAAGAAAAGAAAATTGATAACGACATTGTACAAGTAATGAAAGCACTGGAGGAATATTAGAATGAACAAACCAAACAATTACGATAATACACAGGCAGCAGGGGAATTTACCCCTGTAGAGCTGGGTGGTCACAAGCTGATCATCAAGCAGGTAACAGAGACAACTTCCAAAAACGGGAAACCGATGATCGTAGTACTGTTCGATTTTGCACCAGATGATAAACAGCCAGGATATTTTATGGAACAGTTCAAAAATGATATCCGGCCGGATAAGAAATGGCCGAACCAGGCAACGAATTACATTCTGACAGAGGACAGTGATGGAAACTGCAACAGATCTTTCAAGACGTTCATGACCTGCGTGGAGCATTCCAATCAGGGATTTGCAACACAGTGGGGAGATAATTTTGGTCAGCAGTTCAAGAATAAGCTGATCGGCGGTGTATTTGGTCCGCAGATGGATTATTACAATGATAAGGAACTGCAGAAAAGAGTGCTGCGCTGGTTTATTTCCGTTGACCGGATTGCGGATGCAACGGTTCCAGAGCTGTCAGAGACACAGGCTTACAAAAACCACAAGAACGGTTATCCTGCGGGAGCAACACCGTCCGGAGATGGCTTTATGAATGTTCCAGATGGTGTGGATGAAGAGCTGCCTTTTAATTAAGGCGGTGATTTGAATGCAGATTCAGGTGGATACCCGTGAACACAAGAAAGAGTGGGAACGGGTACAGAAACAATTTGATCAGATGGAAGGCATACAATATTTCCGGTCAAAATTGTATGTTGGAGATTACCAGTCGCTGGATAATCCACGGTTGGTGATAGACCGGAAAAAAGATTTGCAAGAACTGTGCGGTAATGTCGCACAGCAGCATGAAAGGTTCAAAGCAGAGCTGATCCGCGCGATGCAGGCAGGAATCCAGGTGGTGATATTGGTTGAACATGGAGTTGGTATCAATTGTCTGGAAGATGTCTATTTCTGGGAAAACCCGAGAAAACATCGAATTATCTGGCGGACCATCAACGGCAGGAGGCAAAAAACAGTCGTTTCCGAGAAAGCCGTAGATGGAAAGCAGCTCTACAAGAGCCTTTGCACAATCCGGGACAGATACCATGTCCGGTTTGAATTTTGTAGCAAGAAAGAGACAGGGAAAGAGATCGTCAGGATCCTAAAAGGAGAATAGATATGGCCAGACCTTTGAAAGAAGGGGTCGACTATTTTAGTTTGGATTGCTACATGGATGACAAAATTAAAATGATACAAGCTGAATTTGGTTTAAAAGGATTTGCAATAGTCGTCAAGCTCTGGCAAACCATTTACCGGGAGCACGGTTACTATTGTGAATGGAATGAAGAAAAAAAACTTCTTTTCGCGTCTGAAGAAGGTGCGGATTGTGGCCCAGGTTTAATTAATGAAATAGTGCAGGCTTGTATCAGGAGAGATATTTTTTCAAAAAAGCTCTTTGATAAATACCAGATCCTTACGTCCAGAGGAATACAAAAACGGTACTTGTCTATCACCGCAAAACGGAAGAAAGCTGAAATGAAAAAAGAGTACTCTCTAGTTGAAGTCGCCCATAATTCAATTAATGACGACAATAACCGGGTTAATGTCGGAAAAAACCAAGTTAATTCAGTCGATAATACACAAAGTAAAGTAAAGGAAAGTAAAGTAAATAATAACGCTCCCGCGTCTGCTTCGTCTGATCTTCCGGAAGAAGACGATGAAGGCATGGATCCGGATGAAGCATACCGTATTTGGAAAGCGCAGCAGGAGAAAAAGAATGAATCATGATCAGAAAATCGCTAAACTCGAAAAACAGATTGCATTATTGGAAGCTGTGCAGAGCAGATGCAAGGATGACAGGATCTGGCATATCTACATGAAAGTGAGCGATGATCTGAACCGGGAGCTGGATGAGATGACAAGAGGTAAGTGATATGGGTGTATATGAATTTAAAACAGATGATGCCTTCGACTTTGCGAGATGGCATGGAGACAAAATAAAAGTAAAAGGTGATGAGATGCATCTGTATAAGTGCCCGTATTGCCATGGAGGACATAAAGATGTGTATACGTTCTCCATTAATTTAAAAACTGGCCAGTTTAAGTGTCTGAGAGCCTCCTGTGGAGTGACTGGAAACATGATCACGCTTTCCAGGGATTTTGATTTCAGCCTTGGAAATGAAGTGGATGAGTATTATCGACCGAAAAAGCAGTACCGGAGTTTTAAGACACCAGCAGAGCCGATCAAGCCAAAAATGCCGGCTGTTGCGTATCTGGAATCCAGAGGAATCAGTGAAGAAGTGGCAGAAAAGTATGAAATCACGACGCTGAAGCAGCAGGAAAATATTTTGGTATTTCCTTTTTATGATGAAAAAGGGAAGCTGCGTTTTATCAAGTATCGGAAAACGAATTTTGATAAGACGAAAGACCGGAATAAGGAATGGTGTGAAAAAGGCTGCAGACCGATCCTGTTTGGAATGAAGCAGTGCAATGATAAGTTTGACCGCCTGGTGATCACGGAAGGGCAACTTGACAGCCTGAGCGTAGCTACATCGGGGATAGAAAATGCAGTTTCAGTCCCTACTGGGGCAAAAGGGTTCACCTGGGTGCCGTACTGTTATGACTGGATAGCAAAGTTCGAAGAGATTGTTGTTTTTGGAGACTTCGAAAAGAATCAGATCACATTACTGGACGAAGTTGCCAGGCGTTTCCCATGCAGGATCAAGCATGTCAGGGAAAGTGATTACAGGGATTGCAAAGATGCCAATGAGATTTTACAGAAATATGGATCGGAAGCAGTCCGCAAAGCTGTAGAAAATGCGGTATCCATTCCGGTGCAAAGAGTGCTCCCTTTGGCAGAAGTGGAAAACGTCAATATCTATAAGCTACCGAAGGTAAAAACTGGATTATCCGATCTGGATCGGATGCTATATGGTGGTCTTCCATTTGGGATGGTCTGTGTGATTGCTGGAAAACGTGGAGAAGGAAAATCTACTTTCGCCAGCCAGATCATGGCAAGGGTGATCGAACAGGGATATCCGACATTTACATATTCCGGAGAGCTACCAAATTATCTGTATAAAAGCTGGTTTGATTTCCAGATCGCCGGCCGGCACCATATCGTGGAGAACCGGACAGATTATGGAGAGGTGAACCGGTTTATCACAAATAAGAACCAGGAGCTGATCAATTCCTGGTACCGGGAGAAAGCATATATCTATGATAACCGGATTGTGGAAAATGATGAGAAGGAAGATCTTCTGAAATGCATTGAAAAATCCATCCAGCAATATGGCGTGAGAGCTATATTGATTGATAACCTGATGACAGCTATGTACATAGATGAGCAGCGGGGTAGTGACCGGTATGAACAGCAGGGGCAGTTCGTGAGAAATCTGGCGAAGCTGGCAATCCAATATGACTGTCTGATCCTTCTGATCGCTCACCAGAGAAAGAACAGTTATACCACGGATGCCAATGACGAAGTCAGCGGGTCCGGAGACATCACCAATCTGGCCGGAATCACATTAAGTTACAACCGGGGAGATAAAGAAGAACTGGAGAAAGGAATCGTCAGAGAAGACCAGAGAAAACTTATCGTGGCCAAGAACCGATTATTCGGGAAAATCAATCTAAAAGGTATTATTCTCAACTATGATGAGAAGTCCAAGAGGATTTATGGAGAGAATGATGACCTGGATTATTGTTATGGTTGGGACAAGTCGGATGGATTTCATGCTGTGGATCCAGAAGATATGGAGATACCGTTTTAAGGGGTAAACGTTGATGGAGATAGAAAAATTAAAGAAGTATTGTGAAATGTTTAATGCAGCATGGAAATTATTTAAGACCTATCACGCTGCAGAACGTGATGAGGATAGATTGCGATTAATGACAGCCGGGGAAATGATTTACCAGAAATATCCGTGCGACCTGATGCGGGAGCTGATCTGGTGTGTGTTCCATGAGATTGACCGGCTGCATGGAGAAGAGGAATAAAACATGAAAAGACAGAAAGAGAAGAAGCCGGAAACACATATTTGTTATCTCTGCGGAAAGTTGATAGAGCCTGAGGAGAAATATGTGTATATCAGAACCAGAAGAGGAACGGAAATGTATATCCACAGAGCCTGTATTCATACAGGAAGGATAGATAGACAGGAGAAAGAGAAATGATAGAGATTATTGGAGAACCAAGAGATGCAACAGAAGAAGAAATCAAGGAATATACCAGAAAACAGGAAAGTCCGGAATGGCATCAGCGCATGATGGACAACTTCCTGCGCCGACCGAAATGTCATCCGAATTGTTTTGGAGCAGCCAGCAATGATTGCGGGAGGTGTTCTGGATGAGTAGAGCAGAGAGACGCCGGGAGATGCGTGGACAGGAAAAGAAAGAAGTCACCCGAGTAATGACAATCGCCCAGATCCAGCAGATGAAAAAGGACATGGCAGATCTGATCGCAGATGAGCTGCTGATGAAGGTAGTTGGAATCGCAGCGTTGATCATCCATGATAAGTTCGGAATGCTCATGAAGAAGGAAGTTGATGGGAAAAGCAGTATAAACTCTTTGAAGCTGGAAGAATGACTCTGGAGGATATCCAGGAAGTACTGCGTGATGAGTGCGGGATCACGATGAAGAGAGAAGATGCTCAGCACAGAGAATGGATGTAGGAGGCGTTTTTCGGTGGAAAAGATAATTTGTATACCGACAAAATCCGATAAACTTCGGATATCTGTCAGGATCACAGGAGAGATGGTTAAAGATTTTTGTGATTGCTTAAGAAAGGCATATACCATGTCGGGGAAAGACTGCGATACATGCAGTTGGGGAGATCTTACCATCGGAGATGTTGGAATGTGTGAGATGGATGAAGTTAGAAAAGCAGTAGGTAAATGGGAGGTGCCAGATGAATAGTGAAGGATACAAGGATCCAACAGCAGAAAAGGCGATACATAATACTGAACATATCCCGAAGCATATCAGAGAGCCACTTGATCTGGTAAGAAGGTTTCTGGATGTTACCGGGTTGGAACTGATTAATATCGCAGTCAGAGACAGAAAGAGCAAACGAAAGTATTCATGGTCGTCATGGGGAGGTGATACCGTTGGAAAAGGAAATCCTGATGGAGTACGCAGATATGAAAGTGGAAGTCAAGGATCTGCGAAGAAGGATAGAAAAGGACCGTAGCCAGTTGTGGAAACTGGAAAACAGTATCGTGACTGATTCAGTATCGAGGGGAAAGAAGGGGAAAAAATCCCTGGGAAGTGTAAAAATTACGGGAAAACCGGATGGTCTGATTGAACGGAAACGACAGCAATTGAAAAGAAAGATTGCACTACAGGAACAACTGGAAGTGGAATTGTTGGAAAAGCAGACACAGGCAGAAGAGTTCATCCAGACAGTAGAAAAGAGCGAGATGCGAACCATGCTTCGATTCTATTTCATCGACGATCTGACCTATGCACAGACTGCAGAAAGGATGAATGCATTGTATCCAAAACGCAGGATACGATACACAGATGAGAATGTTAAGAAAAGAATTCAAAGATTTTTTCAAAATGTACCCCAATGTCCCATTCAAAAGTGCTAGTATGGTAAATGGGTTAAGACGGTAGTTAATCATTCCTCTGTGTTTGGAAACTTCAACCTTTCTATGTGAACAGGCGGTTGTAAAACCGCCACCCCTTTGGAATATCCCCCCGATCGGGAGGGAGCAAGAGCCGTAAAAGCGAGCCGCAGGTTCGAATCCTGGTATTCCGATCGCCGATAATGGCGGTACAACAGCCCGCCTACCTGGACAGGCAAAAGTAGTTCAGGAGCCCGTCAGAGCTGATCTGGCAGCAGGTCACACTAGACTGAGACCTGCAGATGCGTATGCGCCTGGCAGAGATGCCGGGCGTTTTAAAATTTTATTGCAGAAATTTGAAAAATACAGTAAGCTACATAATGAATAAATTTAACATTAGGAGGTAGCTACATGGAATGTTTTATGTGGGGAATATGTAATAGTTTAGTGATAATGGGGTTGTTGTTTGGAACGATGACAGGTATGAGCATAAAAACAGAAGAAATCAAGGAAAAAATGCACAGTTATAGATTTCATATCTTTAAAGCCAAAAAAGATACAAAAGGGAACGTTAAATATCCAAAAGATGAAAAGCGATTCATCTATGACAATGTAAAGATAGTTATCAAAGAAAAAATAAATTTAAATATTAGCTTTGGAATGTCCATGGTGGGAACTGTGTTGCTGATGTTATTTAATTTCAAGAAACCAGGGAAAATAGAAACCAGGGCTTTTATACTGTTTATGTGTTGCATTTTTGCTTTTTTCATCGGAATTTTATTGAAATTTTTATTATTCAAATATGAAAATAAAAAAGTGAAAAACGATATAAGAAAGAATCCAGAAAAATACATACCAGAAGACAGCATAATTAATATGGCTTCAAATGAAGAAAATGATTAAAAGGCACCCTCCGGGGTGCTTTTCTCATGCAATAAAACAGGGAGGTGAGTCTGAGTGACTGAAAAACAGAAAAGATTTTGCGATGAATATTTGATTGACTGCAATGCCACCCGGGCTTACAAGACGGTATATCAGAACGTTAAAAGCGATGAGGTGGCAAGAAAAGCCGGAAGCAGATTGTTGACAAATGTAGACGTCAAAAACTATATAGCCGAGCAAATGGAAAAGATTCATAACGAAAAGACAGCAGATGCACAGGAAGTAATTGAGTATCTGACGTCTGTTCTTCGTGGAGAAAGCACTGCACAGGAAATTGTAGTTGAGGGAACTGGTGATGGCTGCAGTGAAGCGAGAACAATGGAGAAAGCCCCGTCAGAAAAGGAAAAATTGAAAGCTGCAGAACTTCTGGGTAAGAGATACGCGCTGTTCACCGATAAAGTTGAAACAGATGTAGATATGGATCTCAACATCACAATTGATTACGGCAAGGATGATACCGGATGAACATAAAAGTACAGGCGAACGCCTGCTTTAAAGAAGTTGATCAGAGTCAGAAGCGGTACATTGTGATGAAAGGCTCTGCCGGATCCGGGAAGAGTATGGACACGGCGCAGCATTATATCCTGCGGCTGATGAATGATCCGGGACGGAATCTTTTGTGTGTCCGGAAAGCAGATGTAACAAACAGAGACAGCACCTTTGCAGAGTTGCAGGGTGCGCTCTTCCGTATGTTCGGGGAAAGTCATAAGAAATACTGGTACATCAATAGTTCCAATATGCTTTTGGAGTGCAAAGCTAATCATAATCAGATTATTTTCCGTGGAATGAATGATGAAAAACAACGGGAAAAGCTGAAATCCATCACGTTCAAGCGGGGAAAGCTGACGGATGTCTGGATCGAAGAAGCGACAGAGATCACACAGGCGGATTTTGAGATTATCGATGACCGTCTCCGAGGAGAACTTCCGCCAGAGCAGTTCTATCAGATCCGTCTGACTTTTAACCCGGTATCAGCGTATCACTGGATCAAGAAAGTATTTTTTGACCGGTCAGATCCGGATGTTCTGACACACCAGTCTACATACGAAAACAACCGGTTTATCGATGATGCGTACCGCAGGCGTATGCTCCGGCGTAAAGAAGTGGATCCGGAAGGATACCGGGTATACGGTCTGGGGGAATGGGGTGAGGTTGCCGGACTGATCCTGAAAAATTATGTGATCGAAGAATTTGACCGGTCACCGGAACGGTTTGATTATATGGTCAACGCCCAAGACTTCGGTTTCAACCATGCCAACTGCATTGGCGAGGTTGGATTTAAAGACGGAGATCTGTATCTGTGCCAGGAACTGTATGTGTATGAGATGGATACGGAGGAGATTATCAAACTGGCAGCAGGACAGTTCCGAAAAAATCTCAATATGTGGTGTGATTCCGCAGAGCCTGACCGTATTAAGATGTGGAGCAAGGCAGGGTACAGAGCCAAACCGGTCAGCAAGGAGTCGAACAGTGTCCATGCGCAGATTGATTACCTGAAACAGCACAGGATTCATATTTATCCGACCTGTGTAAATACGATAAAGGAAATACAACAATGGAAGTGGAAGAAAGATGAGAAAACAAACACTTATCTGGAAGATCCCGTTCCATTTTTTGATGATGCGATGGCGATGCTGCGTTATTCCATCGAGGAAGAACGAAAACAGCGTCCGAAACTGAACCGTAAAGTGAAAGGAGGAATATAAGTTGGTGTTATATAGATTACCGGCAGAGAAAGAACTGACGGACAGAAAGCTGGCAGAATTTATCGAGAAACATGCAGCAGAATGTGCTTTCCGGTATGAAGAGCTGGGACGGGCATATGAAACGGATTTTCCAATCTTTCACGAACCAAAGAAACCGAAATACAAACCAGATAACCGGATCGCAGTGAATTTTGCCAAATACATCGTAGATACGATGAACGGATTCTTCATCGGCAATCCCATCAAACTTAACGTAGACGATGGGAATGAGACGATAAAAAGATACGTGGAACTGCTGGATCAGTACAATGATCAGGACGACAACAATGCGGAATTGTCAAAGATCTGCAGTATTTACGGTCATGGATATGAAATGTATTATGTAGATGAAATTGGAAATATCGGGATCACCTATCTGGATCCGAGAGAGGCCTTTATGATCTATGATGATTCGGTACTGGAGAGGGAACGGTATTTTGTTCGACTGTATGTGGATTCAGAGGACGTCCTGCATGGGAGTGTTTCTGATCATACCAGTGTTCGCTGGTTTACACAGAAAGGAAAGATTGTATGGGAAGAAGGAGATAAGATCCATGGATTTGACGGTGTTCCTGCTTCTGAGTATGTGGAAAATAAGGAGCGAATGGGAATTTTCGAACCGGTTCTCACGATGATCAACGCATACAATAAAGCAATTAGCGAGAAAGCCAATGATGTGGATTATTTTGCCGATGCCTATCTGAAGGTTCTCGGAGCTTTGTTGGATGAAGAGGGAATTAAAAACATCCGGGATGACCGTGTGATCAATTTTGACGGAGATGCCAGTCAGGTCATTGTGGAATTCCTTCAGAAGCCGGATGGGGACACCACCCAGGAGCATCTGATCGACCGCCTGGAACGGCTGATTTTTGTGATCAGTATGGTGGCAAATATTTCAGATGAGAACTTCGGGACAAGTTCCGGAATTGCCATGAAGTATAAACTGCAGGCGATGAGCAATCTTGAGAAAACAAAAGAGAGAAAATTCACTTCCGGCATGAACCGGCGATATCGTCTGATCTTCTCCAATCCGGTTTCCGGAATGAAAAAGGATGACTGGGTGAAAGTACATCCGAAATTCACGCCGAATTTCCCGGCGAATCTGCTGGAAGAGACCCAGATCGCACAGGGATTGGACGGAATTGTGAGCCAGGACACACAGCTTGGCGTGCTGTCTATTGTAGAAAATGTGCAGCAGGAAAAGGATAAGATAGAAGCGGAGCAGCAGAAGAATCAGGTAGATCCGATTATGCAGCGGATGTTTGGAGGTACAGGCAATGAACAGTCAGGAGTACTGGAAGAAGCGGGAAACGGAAGCGAAAAAGCATAATATTCAGGCTGAGGAAGAATATAACCGGCAGATCCAGGAGATCTACGAAAATATGATGGACGAGATCAACAAGGAGATCAACGGATTCTATGCCCGATATGCCAAAAAAGAAAAGATCACCATGGCTGAAGCAAAAAGGCGGGCGGATCAGCTGGACATCAAAGCGTACGAACGTAAGGCGAAAAAGTATGTAGCGACAAAAGACTTTTCGGATCAGGCAAATGAAGAGATGCGGATCTACAATCTGACGATGAAGGTAAACCGCTTGGAACTTCTGAAGGCGAACATCGGACTGGAAATGGTATCCGGATTCGATGAGATGCAGAAATACTTCGACAAAAAGCTGTCGGAGCGGACGATCAGGGAATTCCGAAGGCAGGCGGGTATTCTTGGCGCATCTGTCATGGAAAACGGGAAGATGGTGCATGCGATTGTCAATGCATCGTTTCAGAATGCCACCTATTCAGAACGGATCTGGGGCTACCAGGGGATGCTGAAAGCAGAGATACAGGGTTTGCTTGCGTCCGGGCTGATTGGCGGGAAGAACCCGAAAGTGTTGGCGAGACATCTGGAAAAACGTTTTGGTGTCAGCCGGTCGAATGCAGAAAGGCTCATGGTCACGGAATTGGCAAGAGTACAGACGGAAGCGCAGAAACAGTCTTTTATCCGGAACGGTTTTGAAGAATATGAGTATGTAGCCTGCAGCAAAACGGATATCTGTTCCGTATGCCAGGCGTTAGACGGAAAGCATTTCAAGATAGAGGATATGATGCCAGGAACCAATGCTCCACCGATGCATCCGAGGTGTCATTGCTCTGTAGCTGCTTATATGGATGATGAAGCATATGAGGAGTGGATAAACAGCTACAAAGAACATGGATTGAATTTTGAAGATTGGAAACGCCTGAAGAACGGGGAAAAAGAAGAAAGTAAACCGAAATATCAATATCCGGATACGGTAGTTAATAAGAAAATACTGAAATCCTCGCAATACCGGAGAAAATTCGAAAATGTATCTGAAGATACAAAGCTGAACCGGACAGTCTGGAAGGTTTCACAGAGAATGTTAGAGCATCGATCCGGCAGCAGGTACGAAGATCTTGCGTTTATTGACAGCATCACGGGAAAAAGCATTGTGAATGAAAGCTACGATGCGGAAAACAGAGCCAAACCAAGTAAAGCTATGCTGAAAATGTTGAAAGATGCAGACCATGGAACGATTATTGCAATACATAATCATCCGGGAAGCAGTGTGCCGAGTTTGGCAGATTTGATGGTTTACATAAACCGGGGATATCAGTTCGGATTAGTTGTCTGTCATGACGGCAAGATATACAAGTACTTTGTAGATAAAGCAAAATTCAATCCAGTTATTGCGGATACAGCGCTTGATAAATTAGAAATTGAAGGATATAATTACGATGTGGAAAAAATGTTTGAGGATGCGGGTGTGATAATGGAGGTGCTGTAAAGTGAAAGATGAAAGATATGACACAATATGTAAAAAACTGGGATTTGAACCAAGAGAATATAAATTCCCAGATTTTGATACGGAAGATGATTCCTGGGAAAGTCCTTTTAAAGTATTAACGGTTGAAGAAATTGATTATCTGTATAAAAATGGATATTTAAATCAAAAATAGATACTACTGATCCGAAATGGGAGTGAGTGTTTATGACGAATACTCTGAATATTCCGCCTCACGAAAGAATAAAGCTATTGAGAAAAGGCGAAAAAGCTTAAAGGAGGAGTGGAGAAGTGTTTAAAAAAACGATGGATTATATCAAAGATTTTTTGGACAATACACCGGATGATATTTATGATTTTTCATGTGATCTGGAAGGTCTGCTGATAGTACGCTACGATGAAATGCATACAGAGCAACCAAGAGCGACAGAAATATTAAATGATGAAACACCGGATATATGTGCTACTGGAGAGCCGGGGATGAAGCCGGAGGAAATCGAAGAATTTAAAAGGAAATTACGAATCGAATATGAAAAAGCATTGAAAGCAGTTAAATAATGCCATCAGCCAGAAACGGTTGGTGGTATTTTTATACCCATTTTTAGGAAAGAGAGGATTAAAAAATGAAAAGAGCAATGTTAAGTCAGCCAATGGCTGGAAAGACAGATGAAGAAATCGTAGCAACAAGAGAGAAAGCAATCGAAGTTCTTAAGGAAAAAGGATATGAGATTGTGAATACTCTTTTTACAGATGAATGGTACAGCAATGAATCCATGAAAGAACGTGGAGTAGTACAGAGTCCATTATGTTTCCTCGCAAAGTCTCTTGAAAACATGTCTCTGTGCCATGCAGCATATTTCTGCAAAGGATGGGAAAATGCCAGAGGATGCAGAATCGAACACGATGCAGCAGTGGCATATGGTCTGGAAATTATCTACGAATAAAAATTGCACCGGTACAAGGAGGTGATACCACTGATTGAAGTAACTGTGGAAAAAGATAGAATCATGATAACCGGCCATGCAGATTTGGCTCCGCACGGGAAAGATGTTGTGTGTGCCGGTGTGACCACGCTCATGCAGACTCTGATCCAGTCCATAGCGGATCTGACGGAAGACAAGATAGAATACAGCGTATCCCCCGGAAGGGCAGATATAAAATACGGGAATTTATCAGAGAAAGCAAAGACTCTGGTAGATTCTTTTTTCATTGGCATCTGTCTGATTGTCGATGAGTTTCCGGAATATGTCCGGATCATGTAACTGGCGTGTCCGGAATGACGTAAAACTACAGATTCAGGATGCAACGGCCTGGGCAAAAAGAATGGGACGGGGCGGAAAGGACAGAAAAATGAGACACATGAACAACCACTGGAGAGTTCCGATGAGTAACTTGCAGTTATTTGCAGATGGTGGCGGAGATGGCAGCGGATCCGGAGACGGAGACGGTGGTGGAGCTGGCAGCGGATCTGGAGATAACGGCGCATTATCTTTTGATGATTTCTTGAAAGGTGAGGGAAATCAGGCAGAGTTTGACCGCAGGGTACAGAAAGCAGTTAATACGGCAGTGACCAAAGCGCAGGAAAAGTGGGAGGCATTGACCAACGATCAGCTATCAGAAGCGGAAAAACTAGCCAAGATGACAAAAGAGGAAAAGGCACAATACCAGAATAAGAAACTGGAAAAGGAACTGGCCGATCTGAAACGTCAGAATGCAATCACAGAGATGGCAAAGACAGCGCGGAAGATGCTGGCAGATGAAGAGATCAACATTCCGGATGAACTTCTGGGACATCTGGTATCTGAAAGCGCAGAAGATACCAAGGCAGCAGTAGAAGCATTTTCCAAAATGTACAAAGTAGCCGTTCAGGCAGCCGTAAAGGATGCTCTGAGAGGAAATCCGCCCAAAGGAGGAACCGGTGGAAAAACGATGACAAAAGAGCAGATCATGGCGATCAGCAACCCGGTAGAGAGACAGCGGTTGATTGCTGAGAATATCGCCTTATTTCAGTAAAGGAGAACACAATGCATAAAAGAAAAGTAGAAAAATTAGGGCTGCAGGTATTTGCAGCACCGGACAATATGACCGGTCAGGCACAGATTCAGGTAAGAGCCAGGGAGATCGACTTTGTAACATCATTTGGTAAGAATCTGCAGGCCTTACTGGACATTCTGGGAATCACCAGAATGATCCGCAAAGAGAATGGATCGGCATTAAAGACAAAGGAAGTAAAAGGTACTTTACAGTCTGGTGACGTTCCGGAAGGTAATGAGATCCCATTATCTCAGTATACGGTAGAAGAGAAGGTCTTTGATACCATTAAAATCGATAAATATCGCAAGAGTGTTTCAATTGAAGCAATCGCAGAAAGAGGATATGATGCGGCGGTACAGTCTACAGATGAGGAGTTTAAATCTGATCTGACCAATGTGGTATCTGATAGATTCTACGCACAGTTAAAGGCAGGTTCTCTTGTCGGACATGAATCTACATGGCAGATGGCTTTTGCAATGGCAATCGGCAAGGTTGTAAATAAGTTCCAGGAAATGAAACGAACAGCAACCGGTATCTCTGTGTGGGTAAATACACTTGATGTGTACAAATATCTGGGGGCAGCAGATATCACATTACAGACAGCGTTTGGATTTAAGTATATGAAAAACTTCATGGGAGCAGATACCGTGTTTGTGACATCCCAGATTCCGGAAGGTGTGGTTATTGCTACACCGATTAATAACATTGCTGCATATTATGTTGATCCGGGCGATTCTGAATTCGCAAAAGCCGGTCTGCAGTATACTACAGATTCCGCAACCGGATTTATCGGATTCCACGTACAGGGGACTTATGAGAGAGCTATCTCTGACATGTTCGCTATCATGGGACTGCGCCTGTTCTGCGAATATCTGGATGCGATCGCATATATCTCTGTTGGTGGAGCTGACACCCAGACACTGGGAAACCTGACGGTAACATCGACGGAAGGATCTGAAGCCGGGAAAACAAAGCTGGAAGTAAAAGAACAGCTGATGTCCATGAAAAATAACTGGAAGTACAAAGATGCAGCCGCAGAAACTACCGTAAAATACGGAGATGATGTGAAAAACTGGAGCAAATGGGACGGGGAAGCCGAGATTGCATCGACAGCCGGTCATCACATCACCCTGGTGGAATGTGATATGAACTATAAAGCTGTTCGATCCGGAGATGTGACCGTTACTGTGAAGTAGGAGGTATCGTATGTACAGAGTGATTAAGTATTTTACAGATTTACACGATAATGAATACGAGTATCATGTCGGTGATACTTTTCCAAGAAAAGGTATCAAGGTGACCAAAGAGCGGCTGACAGAGCTATCAACAAAAGAGAACCTGCAAGGAGAAGCCCTGATCGAACTGGTAGAAGAGCAGGCCGAAGGAAAGAGTCAGAAGAAAGCGGATATGTCCGTAAAGTAGGAGGGCGGTATGATTGAGGATCTTGAGCTGCTTCTGGGGATGGAAGACGTTGATAGTAAGACCTATCGGCGGCTGGAACTGATTGTAAATGCGACCAGAAGCAGACTGAAATTTTTCCTTGGCGGGCTGGACCCGCCGAAGGAGATGGACTACATCATTCTGGAGGTTTCCGTTATCCGGTATAACCGGATCGGATCTGAGGGGCTTTCTGCTCACAGTGTTGAGGGAGAAAGCCTTTCCTGGTCGGACAATGATTTTTCCGGTTATATGGATGATATCCGGGCATATCTGGACAGCCTGGCGGAAGTGAAGAAAGGAAAGGTGAAGTTTTTATGAGGTACGACACACCGATTTACTTTCAGCAGCTCATTCCGGGAGAATATGATCCGAAAACTGGAAATTACGGGGAAGATCAGGTGATGGAAACGCAGAGACTGGCTGCGGTTATGGAAACAAATACAGAAACCATGCGGATCCTGTATGGCATGATTCGACAGGGAAGTGTAACGGTACACTTGCAGAACCGGTACGAACAGGCATATGACAGGATCCGGATAGGAGACAGAGTATACCAGGTAGATCTGAGAAAGAACCTTCGAGTGAAACAGGTTCTGGTTTTAACGGAGGTGGTTTGATGAGATCGACTGAAATAAACTTAATTGGATTTCATAAGTTACAGGTAAAACTAAAAAGGAATATGAATTTGTCCGCTGTTAAGAGTGCAGTAAAGAAAAGTGGATCAGAGATGCAGAAAAAAGCTCAAAAAGAGGCACCGATAGACAGCGGGCACCTGCATGATGTAATTTTTTTGGAAATTACAGATGGCGGAATGACTGCAGAGGTTGAATCGACAGCAGAATATGCGGGATACCAGGAATATGGAACAAGATTCATGACAGGGAAACCACATATACGTCCGGCATTCAATGAGCAGAAAGAAAAATTCAAACAGGATATGAGAAAACTGGCGAGGTGAGAAGGTGGATCCGCAACAGGAATTATTTACAGCAGTATTAGTAGAACTGAGAAAGCGATATCCGGATCAGGTGTATGACACGTTTCTTCCGCCGGAAGGGACGCCGTATCCGTTTGTCTATCTGGCAGATAACCAGCAGGTCGATGTGCAGAATAAAACAGCAATTTTCGGTAATGTGAGCCAGACAATCCATGTCTGGCATGATAATCCGAGGCAGAGAGGAACCGTATCCCAGATGATGTTGGATGTGAAAAGAATTTGTTATTCTCTGGAGCATACGGAACAATTTGCCTGGATGATTAAAAATGTGACACAGAGGATCCTGCCGGATAATACAACCGGACAGCTATTGATGCATGGGATTCTGGAAATAGAATTTTCTTTCAGTTAAGAAAAAAGGAGTGAAACGATGAATCGGTTATTATTAAGCGGATTGCAGCTTTTCAATGAGGCGGTACAGGGGAAAAAGATTGTGTATCTGTATCGGGTCAGAAGCGAGCAGGCAAAGAATGATGCGACAGCCCTGGCGTTTACCACAGAAAACGGCAGGACGAAATCAAAAGATGCAGATACAACAGCAACCAAAGATGGAACTATCCGTACACCTGGAACGGCAGAAGTGGAGATCACAGCCACCAGTATCCTTGCAAAGGGTGATGAGATGGTGGACAAGCTGGAACAGGCATTGGATAATGACTCCCTTCTGGAGATCTGGGAAGTAAACCTGGCAGAAGAGGGAACTACGGAAAACGTTGGTAAATTCAAAGCCAAGTATTTCCAGGGATATCTGACAGAGTTGGAGGTTACGTCCAATGCCGAGGATAACGTGGAGGTATCCCTGACGTTTGGAATCAACGGAAACGGAAAGGATGGCTGGGCAACCGTTACTGCACAGCAGCAGGAAATCGCCAGCTATGTATTTACAGATACACAGAAAACAGGAGCGTAAGAAGGGAGAAAAGAATGGAACTTACAATCAAAGAACAGGTATATCAGTTTAATTTTGGCATGGGCTTTCTGAGAGAGATGAACAGAAAGGTGACTGTGCCGGTAGATGGCATCAAAGATGTGAAAAGACACATTGGCCTGAGATACACGGTATCCGGGATCATGGATGGGGATGTAGAAGCACTGGAAGAGCTTTTGGTGGCTGCCAATAAAGATCAGAATCCAAGAGTGACAACAGCACTTTTGGATGAATACATCGATGATCCGGAGACGGATATCGATCAGCTGTTTGAGGATGTCCTGGGTTTCTTAAAGAATGCAAATGCTACGAAGAAATGCCTGCAGGAGATCGAGAAAGCGATCGAGGAGGAGAAAGCGAAACAGGAAGCAGCGAAGAAATAAGCTTTGAGGAACAATACCGGGAGACGGCGATCAACTGCTTCCGGTATTTTCATTTTACTTCTTTTGAGCAGGTGGACCGCATGACGATTGCACAATATGAAATCATGTTGGAAGCACTGGAATATCAGATGGTAGATGATGAATACCGGGCGCACAGACAGGCGTTTTTAAATTTTGCGGTCCAGGCGGAAAAGAAATCGGGAAAGAAGACTGTTCCGGTATACCGGAGATTCCGGCAGTTCTTTGATTATGAAAAGGAACTGAAGAAAATGCGGGAACGAAAGAAAAAGAAGCGGGATCCGAGATTTATCGGGATCTCAAAGCTGCTGAGGAAGGGAGGATGATCCGGTGGCAGAATCTTTTAGTGTAAAAGCGATCTTATCTGCCAAAGATTCAAACTTTTCTTCAACAATGAAAGCATGTAGCGGCTATGCAGAAAACCTGAAAAGCACACTTACCAGTGGGATCGGGTTCGGTGCGATGGCTGCGATCGGATCAAAGGCGGTATCCGTAGTCGGAAATGGACTGAAAAGCCTGACCACAGGAGCCATCAGCGCCGGTACGAATTTTGAGAGTGCGATGTCTTCGGTAGCGTCAATCTCCGGAGCAACAGGAAATGATCTGAAAGAGCTGACATCGAAAGCAGAGCAGATGGGCGCCACGACACAGTTTTCGGCAACAGAAGCAGCGAATGCGATGGAATACATGGCAATGGCTGGCTGGAAAACCAAAGATATGGTTTCTGGAATCGGTGGAATCATGAACCTGGCAGCGGCTTCCGGAGCAGATCTGGCAAGAACCTCTGATATTGTGACGGATGCGCTGACCGCTTTCGGAAAATCCGCATCAGACAGTGGAACATTTGCGGATGTCATGGCAGCGGCATCTTCGAACGCCAACACGAATGTGGAAATGATGGGTGAAACCTTCAAATATGTTGGTGCGGCAGCAGGAGCAATGGGGTATTCGATTCAGGATATCGCTCTGGCTACCGGTCTGATGGCAAACAGTGGTATCAAAGGAAGTGAAGCCGGTACAGCCCTTCGTTCGGTTATCACCAGGATGGCGAAACCGACCAAGGAATCCTCCGCAGCTATGAAAAAGCTGGGGTTAAGCATGACAGATTCCAAAGGTCGCATGAAGAGTTTTGGAACCATCATGAAAGATATGCGAAAAGGCATGAAGGGCATGACGGAAGACCAGAAAGCTTCTTATGCAGCAATGCTGGGTGGTCAGGAAGCAATGTCCGGGGTTCTGGCGATTGCAAATGCGAGCGAAAAAGACTTTAACAAATTGTCGAAAGCAATTGATAATTCCAAGAATGCAGCGCAGAATATGGCGAAAGTCAAACTGGACAATCTGAAAGGTGATGTTACCATCCTGCAATCCAGCATGGAAGGACTTGGTATTACTATTTTTGACCAGGTTGGCGGCAATCTGAGAGGATTGGTTGGAACTGCGACGGATGTCGTTGGAAAAATCAATGAAAAACTATCCAACGGGAAAGGGATTGAGAATTTCATCTACAAGATGCAACTATTGCAGCGAAAGGCGACACCGTACTGGAATGCGTTGAAAATCAATGGAATAGAGGCAGGTAAAGCACTGGGAGATGCAATCAGTGCGATCATTACCGATATAAGTAAACTTACCGGTTCTTTTGGCAGTACGGACAGCATCAGAAACTTCTCGGATATGATCGGAACGGCAAAAGATGGTATTGTAACATTTTCTGGATTTTTAGAAAACCATTCGGATACGGTTGCAAAAGTGATTGTCTTGCTTCCAAAGCTGTTGCTTGCATATAAAGGGTTTAAAGTTGTTGGTGCAATTGCTCCGTTCATGGGTATATTTGCCAGTGGGATCCTCCGCCTTGGCAAAGCGGGACTAAGTAAGATAGCGCCAAATCTGTTTAAAGTTGCAAAAGGACAGGAGGCAGCAGGAAAAGCAAGCAGTGGAAGTGCCAAGAAAATGGTAGCATCTGCAAAAGCGTTTGCACTGATGGGAGTAGGAGTGCTTACTATCGGTGCAGGATTTTATCTGCTTGCGCAGTCTGCAGTTGCTGTGGCAAATGCAGGACCCGGTGCAGTGGCTGTTCTGGCAGTGCTGGTAGGCGTAGTAACCGGATTGACAGTTGGCATGACCAAAATGCTTTCCACGATGTCAGGAGGAACGAAAAAGCTTTCTGCTATGACACCGGCATTGCTGGCGCTGGGAGCAAGCATATTACTGGCGAGTGCCGGAATGGCTGTACTTGCGTATTCGGCAGTTCAGATCGCTCAGGCAGGACCCGGTGCGGCAGGAGGATTTCTCGGGATGGGCGCAGCACTTGATCCCACCGC
>OASZ01000488.1_pt1 | contig 34286 bp, 39 predicted proteins | sample 1501241 | NCBI WGS metagenome assembly OASZ01 (sample SAMEA2579926, study PRJEB22360) | human gut metagenome | biome: human gut; feature: human-associated habitat; material: faeces | place: Denmark | collected 2008/2010 | reverse complement strand
AAGAAATCAATGATTAGTTTGATTTTATCATTCTGAAAATTGTTATTGCTTTTACAACCACAATAACATGTAAATTGCATAAAAATAAAATATCATAATTGTGTATTTTTGCTGATGCAATCTACATAGTTATGTGGATTGAAATCTCTTTGCATCTCGTGCTCCAAAAAATATTTAGTGATGCAATCTACATAGTTATGTGGATTGAAATATTATATCTAAAGACTATTAGAATGTAAAGGCATGATGCAATCTACATAGTTATGTGGATTGAAATAAGAATCTTAAATTCAAACGAAGAGTACATAAAAGATGCAATCTACATAGTTATGTGGATTGAAATTGCCCACTATAAGAGGATGGAAATAATCAGACCAAATGCAATCTATATGATTACGTGGATTGGAATCATGGTATAAAATTATTGATGTAATTGCAATCTACATGATTACGTGGATTGGAATGGTTGTATACCAATATTATATACACGCTCACATAACATGGGCGTGTTTTTTTGTGGAGATAAAACTTCATGGTGAGTCCTCACAGTGATAGCGTAATAAAAAACAGTAATAATAAGTACTAATTTTCATTCTCACTGTCCATATAAAAAGTAGAAATTATTCCATGAAAAACAGAATGAATTACAGAGAATTTTGTCAATAAATGTATGGTATTTATTGACAAAATAGGTGTTGTATGTTATTATAATATAACAAAAGGGAATAATAAAATGAATTCCTTTAAGTGATGGTTGCAGGTTCAACGCCGCCATGATGCGAATATGAAGCACACATAAATGTGAAGAAAGATTCGCACCAGAAGTAGGTAAAAGAAATCAATGATTAGTTTGATTTATCAAACAGAAAATTGTTATTGCTTTTACAACCATGACATAATACTGTGTGAATTGCATGAAAAGATTGCATGAAAAGATTGCAATCATCCATTTGTTGCTGATGCAATCTACGGGATTGCATGGATTGGAATGGGGTTGCTTGTAACGCAAACCATGGCGTCTTTTGTGATGCAATCTACGGGATTGCATGGATTGGAATTTATTGTTTGTGTCCATTTCCTTACCTCCATTTGGATGCAATCTACAGGATTGCATGGATTGGAATAATTTGGAACAATATAACGAGTTTAAATGTGAATATAGAGAATAGAAAAATGAGTGAAAAGATTATAAAAATACCAGTATATACAATAAATTTAAGACTATATCCAAACAAAGAACAAAAAAAAATGATTGATGAAATAATTCGTGCAGTACATAAAGCGTTTAATGTTACTGTATATGAAATGTTTCAAAATAAAACAAATACAGTTGAAAAACCAGACCAGTATAATGAAGGTCAGTTTGTACATTTTCCAGATGTTAATGCTATGGCGAAAAAAGAGTATTTGGATGTATTAAGAGAACAAATGCCAGAATTAAAATCTGTTCCGGCAGGTGCGTTATCGGGGAAAAATGGAATCTTTTTAAGAGATTTATCAAAAAGATTAGATGCACAAGTTAGTGAAAAAAATACAAATAAAAAGACAAATGGAAAAGGCGTGAAAAGACCAATCGAAAACAGCAAACCGCCTTATTATTCAAAAAGTCACCCAAGGACAAGTTATAGTTATCAAGAGTATTTTAGCAAAATTACATTCAAAGAAGATAACAGGAATGTGGTTTACTTCAATCTTGCTAAGGTTGGGAAAGTTAAAACAAGAGGAATGGCAGGATATTTAGAGCAATTACGATTTGATTCGTCTTGTGAAATGGATTTTCTGGAATATGTTAATCTACATAGAAAACAACAATTCCTTGTGACAGTGAAAAGAGATAGTTGTGACAACTATTTTTTACAATTATGTTTGAAAAATGTTTATAAAATAGTGAAAGAAAATGATACGAAAAAAGAGGTTGGAGTTCGTATCGGAATCTCTACAATCACGTTGTCAGATGGAACAAGGTATGAAAATCCGTGTTTTAAAAATGGCAATGATGGAAAGATTCAAGAACATAGAGAACAGCTTAACAGAAAGTTGTCCAGAATGGATGGGTATAGCAATCCGAAATTCAGAAAAAAATTGAAAGAATCACGGGAAAATGGAATAGAACTTAGACCGTCAAAACGATATTTGAAAACACGGTTAAAAAAAGCAAAACTGGAAAAAAAGATAGCAAGGAAAAGAACACATCATATAGAAAATGTAGTGTTGGATATCATTAGAAAATCAAAGTTTATAGGGATAGAAGATTTGTCTGTAAAAGATATGTATGTTAAAAGAAACAAAGAAAAAAATAATAAACTATCTGATATTGCAATAGGAAAAACGCTTGATTTATTGAAGCAAAAAGGGGAGCAATATGAAATACCTATTGTTGCAATAAAACCAATAGATGAATCTATACAATTTGAGTCCGGTGATATTCACGATAAAGACGTAAATCAAGCTAAAGATATATTGAATCTAGCCAAAAACGGGAATAATGAAAATGAATAAAATATATGGTTGCAGGTTCAACGCCGCCATGGTATAGATGTACCGAAAGTAGGTAGAAGAAATCAATGATTAGTTTGATTTTATCATTCTGAAAATTGTTATTGCTTTTACAACCACAATAACATGTAAATTGCATAAAAATAAAATATCATAATTGTGTATTTTTGCTGATGCAATCTACATAGTTATGTGGATTGAAATTGTCAGCACCTGTGTAGTCATCGTCACTGTAAATGATGCAATCTACATAGTTATGTGGATTGAAATTGATTCGTTTTACACCACTTTTTTTAATTCCTCTCTGGATGCAATCTACATAGTTATGTGGATTGAAATTCTCAGAAAGACCAACTGCATATTTCTGCGTTTGGATGCAATCTACATAGTTATGTGGATTGAAATTCAACAAATCATTATCATTTGGAGCTTGTTCCAAGATGCAATTTACATGGATATGTGGATTGAAATTACCACGATATCATAAAACGACAAATATAAAATATTTAAAATCAATAAAAAACACGCTCACACCCACGTAGAGCGTGTTTTTTGCTATTATGGATAAAGTATCAAGTGAAGCGAAAAAACAGCCAGAATCAAGGCTGAGAGCGTCACAGGAGCATCCCGTCCGTTCCGACTTCCAGATTGTCAAGACACAGGTAGTATTTTTCCGCGAAAAATCTCCACCTTTGGCGGTAGCCCGCCATTCTTGACCCTTTGGATTTTGGCTTTTAGGGGAATGCTACCGCATACGGAAGCAATTCCTCACCAGTGAGGATATTCGTATGCGAACAGCCATTGTAAAAGCCAAAACCGTCTGCACTACATATTCAAAATCGGAAGTTACGCAGGGCTATCTTGTAGCCCTTGCATCCCCACCGCCCCGCTCCGGAAGCAGATTTTATCCCACTGGAGAGCAGATTGCAAGAGGGGAATTTTAAAATGAATGCAATATATCTCTTGACATTATAGGTAATATATGGTAATATAATAGTGTAAAGAAAAGATATTCAAGTCTTAAAGAAAGACAGAAAGTGAGGAAATTATATGGAATTCAAAAAAATTAAAGTGTTTAGTGAATTGGAAGATAAAACAAAGGTTATTAGCCCTATTGACAATGTTGTAACTGAATATAGGAAATATAAAGAAACTGGCGAAGAATGCCTTTGTTCTAAAAGAAGTGCTTTTCCTGCTTTTCAGTTTAATCCCGAAGATTTTGTTGTTTATACAGGAACAAAAGATATTGATGAAGTAGATAAAGAATTTTTTGAAAGGGGTTAATACAATTTAAAGAGAGGAGTTATTTGAAATGGGAAATGTTAAAGTGATAGAAAAAGAAAATAGAGTAGTTGTAAAAATGTATTGTAGAGAATCATTTGTAAATAGTGCAGTGATTCCTACTTCGTATTATCCGTTGAATGGACAATATGAAGTCTTCACGCAGGAAAATACAGAAATGCTAAAGGATGAAAAAGTTTTGGCTCTGATTGACAGTGTGGAATATCAAATAGGACACTGTTATCAAAATTCCAGACTGATTGCGGATACACTGGTATTTAACGGGTATGAAGCAGAAACCTATGTGGGATGGCTTTTTGTTGGTGATGCAATCCCAATTCATCATTGTTGGGTGAAATTTAAAGATAGCATCATTGATTTGTCAGATGATTTTGCAGTGCTGTTTAGCAAGGAAAATGCAATGCATTTTCAAGGTGTAAAAAGTAAAGAAGAATATGCGGAGGTATTAGCTTCTTTTCATCAGTTTGTGAGAGAGCGTCATATCCCGAATTCTGTTCGTTGCTGTCCGATTGGAAAGCCGCATTCTTCTCTGGTGTATATCGGTTCAGTTTGTGAACCGGAAGAGGGAAGAAAAATTTATAATCAGTTAATTGCTCAATATCCAGACCATGAATGCCATAAAAATGTCGGGGAAGATGGGATGAATGCAACACAAAGACAGCTTTTTCAAAGTGGTTTGATGTAAGAAAAGAGGTTGAAGAAAAATGGGAAATTTAAGTTTTGTAAGTATTTGTTTAGGCATGATGGTAGCAATAATAGTTTGGAAGATTTTTTTCAAGGAAAAACATGACAAAAAAGGATGGAATGAAATCATAGATACTATGGAAATGGAAGTTAATAGAACGGAAATAAACAGATTATTAAAGATAGAAAAACATGACAAGATAATCAATGGAATAAGACAGGCTGAATATATTTTATTTGACGAGAATCATGCGATTTGTCAAGTGAATAGTGAGGTGCTTGACACGCTTTTGTATGAAGAGGGATACGAAAATCTGATAAACTGTGCAATTGTATATAAAAATATTCTGTGCAATGACAAGATTATTGGTAATGAACTTGATTTATACAGGCTGTTTTATATAAATAAGTTTGAATATATGATATCAAAATCCTATGATTGGATTGAAGAATTCCATTGGATAGAAAGCATCACTTATTATCAAGGGGATGTGATTTATCAGAATCTTGAATCGGATAGCCTAAAAATAGAGTGTATTAAACATGAATTAAGAGATATGGTAAAATGCATTAAAAAAATTCACAGTTTGTAAGATGAAAACAGGGAAAGGAATCGAATAGCATGGCTGAAACAAAAAAAGAATGTATTTTTTATTGTAAAGAAAAAGACAGTTGCAAAGCATTAAGGGAACTATATTGTTCAACAGATGATGTATGTAGATTTTGTAAAACAGAAGAAGAGCAGAATGCATACGAAGAGTCCATGAAGAATCAAGATGACAAATTATGGTCACTGTGGAAAAATGGATATCTTTCAGCGTAAATAAAAGGAAAAATGTATTAATGAACGATATAATTGAACTTTTTTTAAAATTAGGAGAATATATATGAAAGATAAAATTGATAAAATTGTGGTTGTTATTTGTTACGTTGGTATTTTATTGGCGTGTGTTTATTTTATTTATACTGCTTCATTATCCGAGAATAAATTTGATAAAGTTTCTGTTTCAACTGTCAATTTGCGAAGCATCAATTATCAAAATGTTTCAGAGGGTGCTTTTATATTGGGGTGCGGGAAATTAGACGGACGAGATTACTATACTTGTTATCAAGTGCTTGATGATGACGGCTTAAAATTGATTAAGTTTGACGCTGAAATCACTGTTATCTATGAAACTCTTACATCGAGTGACGCTTATGCGGAAATAAGCGTTGACGGTTGGGGGGGTACAAAAGAAGTTAAACTGTATGTTCCGCAAAATATTATCCAGAAAGAATATGATTTTAGGGTTGAGTGATAGAAAAGGAGTAGATATGAATATACGAGAATTTATAATTAAAAAGAAGAGAGAAGAAGCTAGTGAAACTTTCAGAGTGGGTGTAGTGCTTTATTGTATTTCTTTGTTTTTTCTTTACGTTTTTTATGCTGTTTTGTATTCCTTTGTTAAAGATAATGCTATCTACGGGGTATTGATTGTGGGAATTATACTTGTAATTATTTTCTTTATGAAAGCATATCCGTGGCATCTTAATTCTTATATATCGTCTGTAGAAAAGGGTGATTTTACATACAGTTTTGGAACTGGCACGGGGGTAACTGAAACTAGAATGCTTATAGTAGAGGTAAACGGCTCTAAGTCTATTTATAATGTCAGTGACATAAACCTAACGGAAGATGCTTGAAAGAAAAATAAAAGGAGAAAACGGAAATTCCTCACGGTGAATAAAAAACAAAATTATTCATTTTATGAATTGTAAGGAGAAATGGATTGATAAACGATATGATTGAACTTTTTTTAAAATTAGGAATATTTATTATAGATATTATAAAAAAACCTGAAATCGATGTTGAAGAAATAGAGTTTGTAGGGGAAAAAGAAGATTGCTACCAATATAAGTTGAAAATTAAAAATGTATGCAAAAAAAATATATATAATTTTTATATTATTGATTACCAACGCCCTCAAATGGTTTTTTCTTTAAAGAAAAACCGAAGTAAAACTCTTTATATTGAGCTTCCTAAAGGAAGAATGTCAGAGTTTTCTGGAACATATGTTATGGCGAAATATATTTTTAAAATAGGGGAAAAAACTATAATTAAAAATTATGTGCAAGATATTGTATTGCAAGGTGAAAAAGAAATGGTATTATTTGATGTTAGGGATGCAAAACGATATTATTAGTTCAAATAAATAATGAGAGAATGTTTTTTTGGTACAGGTTGCAAAAAGCATACTTTTTGAAAGTATACTGGTCATATTCCTAAAATAATTGTAAAATGTACACAAATGTACTATTACAACTTGTAAAAGTTATTAGTACAATTTTACAACTATAAGGATGTGATAGAGTGGGTCGTTTTTACGGATATAACCGTGTAAGTAGTAAAGAGCAAAACTTGGAAAGGGGAAGAAAAAGCATTCAAGACTTCTGTAGAGAGAATGGATACCCATTAGAAAAAATATATGAAGACAAGCAAACGGGGAAAGATTATTTTCGTCCACGATACATTGTATTAAAGGAAGATGTGTTGCGTAGTGGAGATACACTGGTCATTCCAGAATATGACCGTTTGGGAAGGGCAGACCAGACCAAAAAGGAATTGGAATATTTCAAGGAAAAAGGCGTCCGTATTATATTTCTTGATATTCCGACTACAAAAATCGATATAACTTCTTTTAATGATGCAATGGCACAAATGATTTTAGCTTTTATCAATGATATGCTGATTTCTTTCTATGACTTGATTGCAAGGACAGAATTGGAAAGAAAACAGAAGCGTCAAAGAGAGGGAATCGAAGCTATGAAAGCGAAAGGGGAATGGAGCAGGTATGGAAGACCACGTTGTATGAGTAAAGAGGAATTTGCAAAACAGTATGAACAAGTTTTAATAGGTGTAATTGGCACTCTGGAACTGCAAAGAAAGTTAGGCTTAAACAAAGATACGTTTTTCCGATATGTAAGGGAATATAAGAAAGAAAGGGCATTATAAAGGTAAAATGGTGAAAGAAGATAGGTGTATTGAACTGGCGAAACATTGCGTTGGTCTTGATAGAAAGAATCCATATACAAGACACGGGAAAAAATGGTACAAACCATACAGAAATTACTATGATGCAGGTGGCAGAGATATAGATATATGGACAGAGTTATGGAGACTCGGATATGCAGAAAAGGGTAAGAGAAATAGATATGATGGTTGTATGTTTTGGCTTACAAGAAAAGGTCTTGATTGGCTTGGGAGTAAACTTGGGATATACATTTATGATGAAGAGCAATAAATATAAACTGCATCTTAATAAAAGGAGGTATTTTATGCAGGTTCATAATGTTTCAAAAGATAAAGAGGTTGTGGTTCGGTTATCACCAGACGAATTGATTAAACTGTGTAATGTTTTGTACAAAGCACCAGATGACGAAAAGAACAAATTATATTATCATTTATATAGTGAACTCATGCTTGCAAGAGATTTATGTCAATATGGTCATATTGATGATTTTTCTATGGGGTGTATTATGGAAGCCCGTAATAAGTATAGAAATACTAATCCTGCAAGTGCAGAACAAAATATGACTATAGGGAAGAAGATTAAATTAGCACGTTCTTTAAGTGGGCTAACCACAAAAGAGTTAGGAGAGTTAATCGGGCTTTCCAATGACAGAATACGACAATATGAATCCGATGTGAGAACTCCAAGAAAAGATAAAATGAAAGATTTTTGTGATGCTTTAGATGTTTCGGAATCTTTTTTTGTAAATCATCATATGGAAACAAAGGAAGATATTATTCAGTTATTATTTGATTTGGAAAGAAGGTGTTCAATGGAAGTAATACAGATAGATGAAAAAAATAATATCTATGGAATATTATTCAAAGATAATATCGTCAATGAAGGGGTAAAAAAATGGTATGAAAAACGGAAACTTATGAAATCTGGTGAACTTTCTGAAAATGACTATGCACTGTGGCAAGCTAAATTTTCAATAAAAGAATAAGAGGAAAAGAGTATGACCGTTGGAGAAAAAATAAAATTTGCTCGTACATTAGCAGATGTTACTCAAAAAGAACTGGCTTCCTTAACTGGTATTTCAGAAGGACAAATTAAACAATACGAAATCAACACCAGAGTTCCTAGAAAGGAAAAGTTAGAATCCATTGCTTCTGCTTTAGGTATATCCAAAGCATTTTTCATAAACCACAATATAGAAGATGAGACACAAATTATGTTTATGCTCTATGAAATGCAAATACAAACGGAATTTGGTGTGAAAGTAATAGAAATAGAAAATAATTACGGAATAATCTTTGAAGATAACATCGTTAATGAATTGTTGGAAGAATTATATGAAAAACAAGAAGCTGTGAAGTCTGGTGAAATTTCTAAACTTGATTTTAAATGGTGGCAACTTACTTATCCAAGTGAAAGCAATCAAAAACCTAAACAAATAAAGTATAAAAATTTTAAAGCAGAGTTTAAAAAGTTAGAAGCAGAGCAAGCAAAGTTAAAAGAAGAGCAAACTCAAATTTCAGTAATTTTAAACCTTATAGCTGACAAATTCAGTCACTGTAAAAATATAAATGAAGTTGCAGAAGCTGTTCAAGATATTAAAACTTTAACAAGAAATTGAAAATATTCAAATTCGATAGAAAGGAATATTTTATGACTATAGGAGAGAAAATTAAAAGAGTTCGTATGTTAAATCATATGACTCAAAAAAGCCTTGGTGAAACTTGCGGAATAGGAGAAGCAACTATTAGAAAATATGAATTAGGAATTAGAAATCCAAAACAAGAGCAGATTCAAAAAATTGCAAATGCTTTAAATATACCTGTATGTTATCTATGTTCAGTTCAAGCAGATGAAAATGAAAAATTAAAAGAAATGAGTGATACTATGAAAACAGTCATAAAAGGAACAAAGACAATCTCAGAATATAAGAAGACGCAAGATATGATGAAAAAACTGGCAGTAGAATTGTCGGAAGTGCATAAATCAGCGGTAGAAGACTGGCAAAATGGAGAGATTGAGAAAACATGGTTTGACCATAACGGAAATCTTTGTATTGAGTATACAAGCGGTAACTGGTGGCATTATAATGAAAAGGGAGAATGGTGGTAGAATAAAAATTGGAAGTTTTCATTTTAGTAAAAAATGAAAAGGAAGGAATGGTAAACACGATATGACATTTGGACAAAACATGAAATTTTACAGAGAAGAAAAAAGAATAAGTTTAGATAAACTTTCCAGATTAACAGATATTCCAGTGTTCCGATTAAGAGCCTACGAATCGGATGCTAAGATTCCGATTGAAAGGGTGAAAAGGAGAATTGCAAATGCGTTAAAGGTCAGCTTGTATGAACTGGACAGAATACCAACAGATACCTATGAAGAGTTGTTCCCATATCTATACACAATGCTCCGTGAAAAAAAAGTGATGTTAAAGCGTTCTGAAACAGGAGAAATCCTGCTTACGTTTCAATATCCACGTTTGAATATGTTCCTTAAAAAATGGAATACGAAACAGACGGCAGGAGAGGATTTGACACAATTCTTTAAAACAGAAACCTGTACAATCAGCACTATGAGATGTGTTTCACAGAAATATAACTTTTCATCGAAAAAGGAAATTCTTGTGTTTTATAGAACCGCCAGTGATATGTCGGAAGCACAGCTTGCACAGAAAGCAGATGTAACGGTTGGATGGATTCAGAATTTTGAAAATGGAGAAAAACAGCCATCGGAAAGAGTATGGGGAAAACTTACAGAAGCATTATGCATCTTTCCGGAACTTCCACTGGTCACATCGGAAGCGGATATGGTACAAATCTTAATAGCAGTTTCCCAAAAAGCCAAAATCCAGTTTTTTGAAGAGGAAAAAACCATTTCCATCAATTTTGATGCTCCTATTCTGAAACAGTTTTTGGAAGATGTTTATTATTTTAAAGTGGCAATCATGCATCTGGAAACAGAAGCCCAAAAAAGTATGACACCAGAGAACTATCAATTACTTAATGAGCGTTCAGAAAAAGTGGAGTATGAAATGCAGACGGTTTGTTACAAGTATATGGTAAAGCAGGAGAGTGGCAGTGAAAAGTGGAAAAATATATTGTAAAACGAATAATTAAGAAAGCAGCTAAAGAAGAACCGCTGAAAACAGAAGAAAAGAAAGAAACAGGAGTAAAGCGTGGAGCATTCATGGAACGATTGAAAATCAACCAAAAATGCTTCTTTTTGGAGTGTGATGCAAAAGCGGGTTTCATTTTATTCATTCTTTTTCCAAAACCAAAATTGGAAATTATACAGAAATTCCAACAGATGCAGGAAGTTGAAGTGACTTTTACGAAGATAAATGGAGTGGGATTTTTATGTTTCAAATTTGAGGGGTTGGATTGGATAGAATGCCCGATACCGCCATATCTTTTCGTGCAAAAGAGGATTGAGATTCAGAATAACATCCAGTTGTCTTTTGTCCTTGCTGACAGTAGCAATGGTTTTATACAGGAGATTTTTCGTATTCCTTTGGAACAAAAGTTTCAAAAAGGCTTGAAAAAAGAACTGGATGACTTAACAATCATTCCGACAATCGAAGAATATGAGCGTAAGATAGATAGTGTTTACTTAAAATATGATACACCAGTGAGAATAAAAAATCTGGCAGTGTTATATACAAAATCCTCGTCCTTGTCCTCACCGTGATAATGAAAGACTTGACATAATAGGTACAATATGGTATCATATTAGTGTAAAGATAAATGTACAACAGAGTGAGAGGAAAAGATATGGATAGGAAATATGAATTTATTGCAGTAGATAAAGTAATAGAATATGCCATGCAACAGGGAATCAAATTGAGAAGAGGGGATTTTGCACTGTCAAGCAGAAGCCAGAACAATTATGGAATGCTGAATATAATTTATGGAGATATGCATTTTCTGAATGGGGAAACCGGAGTCAATGTAATATTAAGACCTGTCAACCGTTGGAAAAATCTGCTGAATCAGAAAAAGGAACTATTTTTGAATTATTCCAATGCAAGACTTATCAAAGGGGAAATTGTCTTTCAGTTCTCTTATCGGGAGTTGGATTTATTTGAATTAAAAAACGGAGCAGACTCCAACGAAAAGATTGAGAAAATCATTAGCCGAGTCAACCGCTTATTAGCACTGGCAGATTTAGAGAAAAATCCAAGTGAGCAGGAAGCAATTGCGGCAAGCATGAAAGTACAGGAATTGCTTGCAAAATACAATCTGGATATTGCAGATGTGACAGGAGAAGAGAAGGAAGAAGAAATTGAACATGTATGTGCAGATATAAAAGGAAAAGGCACAATAAAATGGAGAGCACTTCTTGCAAATGCAGTTGCAGAAAGCTATCGTTGTAAAAGTTATCGTTTTGGTTCAAACCGTTATATCTTTTTTGGGTTCAAATCAGATGCAGTGATTGCAAGAAGAGTTTTTATCTATCTTATAAATGTATGTGATAAATTAGGAAAATCCTATGTTGCAGAAAAAAAGAAAAAAGGATATGATACTTCTGGTTCTCTTTCCAGTTTTTACACAGGATTCTACACTGGAGTAAAATCCGCTTTGGAAAGAAACTGTACTGCACTTGCATTGGTTGTTCCTCAAAAAGTGGAATCGGATTTTGAAGACCAAGTTCTTTCAACAGCAACAAGAACAACCGCAACTCTAAAAGCATATGACAGTGAAGCATACCAAACAGGAGTTACAGAGGGAAAAAGGGCGTTAAATGCACAATATATTGAGTAAAAGGAGGGAAAATATGGATTGGCGTTCAGATTATCGTATGAGGGTAAATTGGAATGAAAGATTTATATCCATCCGAAACGGCAAGCCGGAAATAGGTGAAGAATTGATACGGGATTGTCTGCGTTATGCGTTTGGGTTCAAAAAAAATAATAATTTTAATAAATATTATTACCGAAACGCAGACTTTCCCGAATGCTTGACAAAACCATCCAATGAAAAGGAACAAAAAATATTGGAAGTGATTAACGAGTGTAAAAGTCTCGGTGAAATCGCAAATGTTACGAAAATTTCAAGAGATATCGTAGTACATACCTGTTATCAGTATGAAAAATCCTTAGAATTCTATGCGAAATGGAAGGTGTTTTGGGGATTTATTGAGCCAGTGCGAAAAGAGAAGGTTTCGGAAATGCTGAAAGCATTCCATTCAACATCCTATTTTTCCAGACTGGAAAAACGAGGGGTTGTAACAGTAGAAGATTATATCAAGGTATCGATAGAGCATAAAAATGAGGAAAAGAGAAAGATATTAGGAAAATTCAAACAGGAAGAAATGGAACGAATATATGAATGTATTTTCCACGCTTGCTGTTCTCTTTTGAATGAGGAAAAAAACAATGGTTAAAACAATCGCCTGTATCCTTATGCTCATAGACCATGTTGGATTGTTTTTCTTTCCAGAAATAAAGGTGTTACGAATCGTAGGACGGTTTGCAATGCCTTTCTTTGCATATGGAATTGCCCGTGGCTATTTCTGTGCAAAAGAACGAGGTACGATGAAAAATTACCTGTTCAATATTGGTGTTTTTTCTGTCATTTCCCAAATTCCATATCAGCTTTTATTCCAAGATGGATGGAATGGGAACATTGGATTCACATGGTTGTTTTCTCTATTATTATTGGATACTATTGAGAGGAACAGGGAAAAAATAGTATATAAGATTGGAATTTCCATTTTCTTATTAATTTGTGCAACAATAACGAGGGCTGATTACGGCGTATACGGGGTTTTAATGCCGTTGCCTATGTATTTCTACCTTGTAAAGCAAAAAGCCCCCTACAGGGCGTTTACGTGGCTTACAGCACTATGGGGGATTTACATCATACAAAAAAATGGTTCTGGAATGGCATTTATACAAATCGTTTCCATTTTCAGCATCCCAATGATTCTTTTTTTGAAAAAATATGATACCAGATACCGATTATCCAAACAGTTTTATTATTGGTTTTACCCAGTGCATCTATTGGGGATTGCTCTGGTTAAAATGATACAAAATTAAAAAAAGGAGAAAATAAATGGAAGAGGAAGAATTAGTATTAAAAATCAAAGATGAAGCAGGAGAAGAGCATTCTTACCGAATCCTCACCGTGTTTGAAGTGAAAAGCAGAAAACAGCAATATATTGCCTTGCTTCCAGTAGAACCAAATGAGGAAAACAAATTTGAGATTGAATTATATCGTTGCAAAGAGGAAGGAGAAGGAATCATTATCGATAACATCCGTTCCGACATGGAAATGCAGGAAGTAAAACAGGAATTTGAAAAATTACTGGATGATGAAATTCAATAAATTTGAAAAAAAGCATTGACAAAATAGGTACGATATGATAGTATAATCATATCAACAACGAGAAAATGTAAGGTTTAAAATCTTTTGGGAAGAATTGTACTAAAGAGTTTTGAATGAGTTGTTGAAAAAAAGTGGGCATAGCCCGCATTAACACTTTCCTCAACCTTTTCATAAGGTCTGGAATGTATAATTTTTCTTTACATGGGAAGAAGCGTTCTTAAAAAAGAACGCTTCTTCCATTTTTTTGTCAAATTTTAAAGAAACTATTGACAAAATATCGAATATTCCGTATAATATTCGATATAGATGTAAAACAAAACAGCAGTAGCTCTCGACTTCTACTGCTGTTGTCGATAAAAGAAAGGAATCACCAAAAACCAAATCTTTTACCCTAAAAAATTCATATTCAATTCGTATTTATAGTAACATGGATAATATGAGTTGTCAACGGGTAAATCGAAATTTTTTTTTGGTAACATTCCTTTCACAGTATGTACACAATCAGAAAGGGGTGTTTTTATTATGCTTGGGATAAGTGCTAAGACAAGTTACAGAACGATTCAAGATTTCCAGACAGCTTCCGATTATCTTTCTTATCTATACAGTGACGTAAAGGGTTATACTGCAAAATGCAGGATAAGCCATAAGGATTCTTTCTACACAGAATTCTACAGTACAAGTAATATCGTCACAACAGCATTTTCGGGTGTTTTGGACGCTTATGTCAGCATGAACACATTCTTTTTCAAAGGGAAAGAAATCCATCGTGAACAAAAGAATTTGAAACGATTGAATACCTGTTATGTGGATATCGATTGTTACAAGGCAAATAGAACAAAAGAAAGTGTGCTTTGCGAACTGGAAGAAGATTATTTTGGTTCAAAAATTCCTTATCCAACATTCATTATAGATAGCGGTAGGGGACTGTATCTTATTTACAAACTGCGAGATGAAGATAGAAATGCATTGCCAAGATGGAACAGGGTACAAAAATATCTTGTAGAGCAATGTCTTCCATTAGGAGCAGACAGCAGTTGTACAGATGCATCCAGAATCTTACGTGTACCTTTTTCGGTAAATAGTAAGAGTAATACTGCCGTGAAAATTCTGGAATTCTCCGATTTAACCTATAGTATTTATGACATTCAAACAGAATATGGAATCAAATGTGCAGAGAAAAAGAAAGCCCCAAAAGAAAGAACAGGAGTAGTCTATCCATATGGGGAAGCTACGCAGAAAATGAGGGATTATGCATTCATTCTTTCTGAAAAGCACGGGGTAGACCTGCCAGACTTTAAAGACTACCATGCGACACAAGAGTTTCTTGCCACACACTCTGGCAAGAAGAACCCGAAAAGAGACAAGGTTACTTCTTTTCATGCACATCACGCATACCGAGAAAAGAACCAGAGCCGAAAGGAAGAAGTGTTAAAGGCACGTATCCGAGATTTAGAATGCCTGTTTTCCATGAGGAAAGGCGAAGACTGCAAAAGGGAAGTGGGATTGTTCCTGTACCGTTTATGGATGCAGGAACTGATTGGGGATGCAAAGGAAGCACTTCAAAAAACGCTAGAATTTAATGCAACCTTGGATATGCCACTTTGTGAAAAGTATGTAATCACACGTACCCATAGTGCAGAGAAAAAATTAAAAGATGGAGAGACTTACCTATATAGTGCTAAAAAAATAAAACAGGTTTTAGAAATTACAAAAGAAGAAGCAAAAGAATTACACAGTCTTACAAAAATAAGTAAAAAAGCATCGAATCGTAAGGCTTATTTGACACGCTTAGAAAAAGAAGGAAAAACAACAAAGAAAGAACTGGTTACAAACCGCAGGAAACAGATTTCTGAATTGTTAGAACAAGGCATGGACAGAAAAGAAATCTGTAGGATTTTAAATATTAGCAGGGCTACCTATCAGAGAGACATTGCAGTAATAAAACCTGCTGTGAAGCCACAGGAGCGTCCTGTAAGCGAAAAAGCAACAGAAGAAATAAAAAGTAACGCAGGAGAAAGAAAAACTGAAATACAGGCGGTTCAGCCCCCACAGGATGAACCAGAGAAGAAACAGACAAATAGGGAAGAAAATCAAAGGAAAACGGATAAAATTTACAGAAATTCGTTGTTTTCTTGTTGTATCAAAAATTCAGCACCTATATTAAAAAAAGCACTCCGTAGGAGTGCCGCGGGGGCATTTCCGTTTGGGATACAGGGTGTCTATCACGCGTTCTTCCCTCCGTAGCCTGTTTTAGTCTGTCCTTGTATTGGAGCATGGATGGATGCAGGGTGTCTGGGTTTGATGCATGGGTGGTCTTTGGATTTCTGGAGCAATGGAGTAGGGCAGGAGTGCCGGAATGGTTCTTGTGTTTCCGTCTGTATGTATGCTATGGTTATTGTAATGGTGAATCTGGATGGATGGTTATGTCTTTTATGTCTTTTCCTTCCCTTGTGATTTTTTCAGAAAGAGTGTCCGTTCCGACTTCCAAAGCGTCAAGACACAGGTAGTATTTTTCTGCGAAAAATCTCCACCTTTGGCGGTAGCCCGCCATTCTTGACCCTTTGGATTTTGGCTTTTAGGGGAATGCTACCGCATACGGAAGCAATTCCTCACCAGTGAGGATATTCGTATGCGAACAGCCATTGTAAAAGCCAAAACCGTCTGCACTACATATTCAAAATCGGAAGTTACGCAGGGCTATCTTGTAGCCCTTGCATCCCCACCGCCCCGCTCCGGAAGCAATGATTCTGTCGTATGGGGAGAATGTGTTCCGAAAGGATAGGAAAAAAGTTTTAGAAAATGCAATATAATTCTTGACATTTTGGGTGTGTTATGGTAACATATAATTGTAAAGAAAAGTTAATGTTCAAATCCGAAAGGTAGAAAGAGAGGAAATATTATGGTAAATAAGGTTGCATTCATTAATGGAAAAGGCGGTTGTGGAAAAACAACATCTATCTTCCATGTAGCAGGAGTTCTTGCAGACTCGAAAAAAAAGGTTCTGGTAATTGATTTAGACAAACAGAGAAATGCATCTACAACATTACTGATGAATTCTGAAATGCCAGAAAAAACAGTCTATGATTTTTTGAAAGGAACTTGTGAAGCGAAAGAAGCAGTTGGAAAAGCATTGTTCCAGAGCAGGGGGAATGCAAAACCGAAGTATTTTGGTGTTGACGTAATGGTTGCATCTGTAGAGTTGGAAAATGAAGAAAACTTAACAAAAGATATTGACATAGAAGAAAAATTGAGTAAATATATCGAAGAAGAAGGATATGATTGGGTACTGGTAGATATGCCACCATCCAATTTCAGACTGAATGAAATCTGTTTTTCACAGATTGTCGATTTTGTAATTGTTCCATTTTCTTCTGATGTATTTTCAGTCAATGGATATGGGGATTTGATTGATATGGTAAACGAAGCCAGAGAAGTAAATCCGAATCTGAATATTTTGGGAATTTATCTTTCAAGATATATGGAAAATTGTGCAGTCGATAAATTCATCAAGGAGCAGTTGGAAGAGTTCGGGGATATCTTTATTGATGTACAGATTCCGTTGCTATCGGATTTGAGAGAAGCGGTCATGTTTGGAAGACCTATCAGCTATTACAAAATGTTTTCAAAATCCAGAAGTGCTTATGAAAGACTGGTAAAAGCAATGGAAAAAAGAATTGCAGATTTTCGATAAGATTCAAAGATGGCGTACTTAAAAAAGTCAAGAAATTGCAATATATTTCTTGACAGATTGGGTACATTGTGATATACTATAATAGTAAAGAGAAGTTATAAGTCTTAAAGACAGAAAGTGAGGAAAAATTATGGCAAAGAATTTCGGAAAAGCAGGGAGCATGAAACAGATTAACGCAGTTGCAAAAGCAAGCGGAGAAAAGGCAAACATTGTACAGGTGAAGCTGATTGCGGATGAAAACCTGTTTGATTTTGAAAAAAATGGAGAAGATATTACACATACAGAAGATTTGGAAGTATCTATGCAGGAAAACGGATTCACAGACCCGATTGAGGTTACGGACTTTGGGATGGAAGCGGGGAAATATACCATTGTCAGTGGACATAGAAGAAGAATGGCGGGAAGAAAAGTTGGGATTGAGACATTTCCATGTATCGTAAGAAAGTTCAACAATGAATCGGACTTGCACAATGCGGTTCTTCTGGCAAACTCACAAAGAGACAGTTCAAAAGACCCACTTCTTTTCTGCAATAGATATAAGATGCATGAAGAATATTTGAAAGAAAAAGGCTTCAAAGGTTCTATCCGTGAAGAAGTGGCAAGACGTTTAGGAATTTCCGTTCAGCAGGCAGACCGTTATAATATGATGAACAGAATCATCCGTGAAGTATGGGATATGGTAAGAGCGGAGCAGGTTGGAATGAGCAGTGTTCAGCCAATGGCAAGCCATTCAGAAGACGAGCAGAGAGAAATCTATGCAATCATGCAGGAAGCCTTAAAAGCAGAGGTAGACTTAACAAGAACAACCATGAAAGAGATTGTGGATGGATACCGAAACGGCAAGAAAACATGGGCTGAAATCAAAGATTTGCCAAGAGACAGTGGATTGCCATTAAATTCTTTTATTCCATCTGAACCAAGCGAAAGTAAATCGGAAGAGCCGAAAAATAGAAATGATGAAGTAAGAAGAGAGCATGACCCGATTTCAGCCGAAGCAGACAGGATGGATGAAGACGAAAAAAGATGGGAAGAGAGCCAGAGAGAAAAAGAAGAAGAAACCGAAGAACCAGAACCTCACGGTGAGGAAGAAGAAGTGGAAGAAAGCCACAAAACAGAGAAAAAAGAATCCAATGAAGAAGAAAAGAAGTTCAAAAAAAGCGAAGAAATTAAAGAACTTCTGGAAAAATTGGGTGTGGAAGTAAGCGAGATTTATGAATTTCATTCCAAAGAAGAAGCAGAAAATATGATGATGTACTACAGGGATGCTATCAATGTTCTGGTAGATGAAGTAAGAAGTATCGGCAAAAGATATGAATTAAAGGAGCAGAAAGACATTATCATTCAAGAAGTGAAAGCAATCGTAGAAGAGGAATGATAGACATTATAGGGCATGACACTAACTATTTTAGTGTCATGCCTTTTTTTTTAAAAGAGAATATGATAAGATAAGGTGGTTATGAAAGAAAAAATGAAAGAGAGAAGAGACATGAAAAATGCACAAATATCCGTGCGTTTAGATGAAAATCTAAAAAACGAATTTGACATATTTTGTAAAGAATCAAATATCACTGTCAAATATGCAGTTGAAACATTTATCGTCAAAACGATTGAGGGAAAAAAAATACCGTACAAAGTGAACAGATTTATGAAAAATAATATTGAAAATTCGGATTCCGTATTAAAAAGCGGAAAAAGCAGGATAGGGATTGAGGTTTCAGCGGAAACTCAAAGAAGATTTCAAGAAATCTGCACAGAATCTGGATATGGAATGGGAATGGTAATTCGTATTTTCATGTGGTATTGTGTGAAAAACGGATTTAAGGAATAAAAGAAAAAGATGCATCCTTTAGATAATAGGAGAGCATCTTTTTTCTTGTTATCAATATATTTTGATACATAAAAGCAATACATTTCTTGACATATTAGGGCGAATATGGTAATATAGTATTGTAAAAAATAATTTGAATTTTAAAGAGAGACAGAAAGTGAGAAAAACTATGAAAGAAGAAACTTTTAAAAATAAGATACTATGGTACAATTTTGTTCTATGCATTCTTGTTGTATGCATTCATGCACAGAATATGTACATCTTTATAGAACCTGTAGGGTGGATAAACCATCCCATATCATTTTTAATTGATAAAATTGCATGTTTGGCAGTCCCCAGTTTTTTTATGTGTTCTGGATATCTTTTTTACAGAAATTTTACATGGGAAAAAATTTCTGTAAAATTGAAACGGAGATTTTTCAGCCTTGTAGTGCCATTTTTACTATGGAATTTGTTATACTACATCCTGCATCTTGTAGCAAGAAAAATTCCATATGTCAGTCAGTTATTTGATACGGATGTTCCATTTTCCTTGAAAGAATTGGCTGATGCTGTGTTTTTGTATAAATACAATCCTGTATTCTGGTTCATGTCATATTTAATTATTTTTTCGTTTTTATGTCCTGTCATTTACGGGATTTTGAAACAGAAGTGGGTAGGATTGTTAGTAGTCCTATCTGTATTCGCTTTAAATGTTTCAGCAGTATTTGTTCCGTATCTTCCTGTAAAAGCGAATGACATTTTAGGATGGAGTTCCTATTATTTGATAGGAAGTTATATCAGTATCCATTGGAAAGAAGCTGCAACGCCAAAGAAAACACTTATTTACAAATGTGTAATTGTTTCTCTGGTTAGTTTATGTATAAGCTATGTATTATTTTTTGTATATAATCAAAGTGGTTGGAACTATATATATAAATTATGCGGAGCAATATTCTTGTGGTATTTTATCTGGATGATTGGTTTACCAGATGCTAAAAAGTGGATGAAAAATACTTTTTTCATTTATGCGGTGCATCAAATCATGGCATTATTCCTCAATAAAATGGCAAATGTATTTTTAGGCAACAGTATGTATGTAGGTGGTTTTGTTTTTCTCTTAATACCCGTAATCGTAGTAGTCTTTTGCTATTATGCAGAAATACTCTTATCCAAATATCTCCCTATCGTATGGAAAGGGGTGTCTGGTGGGAGATAATCGGAGATAGAGTATTAGTGGTGAAAGTGAATGGAACTAGGTTTATATTTTGAGAATATTACACAAAGAAGTCGGGAATACAAACACGCTCACAGCCTTGTAGAGCGTGTTTTTTGCTGTTATGGATAAAAGTATCAAGTGAAGCGAAAAAACAGCCAGAATCAAGGCTGAGAGTGTCACAGGAGCATCCCGTCCGTTCCGACTTCCCGATAGCCAAGACACAGGTCGTATTTTTCCGCGAAAAATCTCCACCTTTGGCGGTAACCCGCCATTCTTGACAATCTGGATTTTGGCTTTTTGAGGGATGCTACCGCATACGGAAGAGATTCCTCACCAGTGAGGATATTCGTATGCGAACAGCCATTGTAAAAGCCAAAACCGTCTGCACTACATATTCAAAATCGGAAGTTACGCAGGGCTATCTTGTAGCCCTTGCATCCCCACCGCCCCGCACCGGAAGCAGATTCTATCCCACTGGGTAGCGGATTGCAAGAGGGAATTTTTGAAAACAAATGCAATATTTCTCTTGACATAATAGGGAATATATGGTAATATAATAGTGTAAAGAAAAGATGTGTTTCAAGTCTTTAAGAAAGACGGAAAGCAGAGGAAATATTATGAATATTGAAGTAAACGAAGCAAATGTAACAGTTGACGGAAATAATCTTGTGATTAAATTAACCGAAGAATTAAGAAAATCATTAGGACTCACATGTACGAAACCGCTTTATGAATGCAAGGTTGGAAACGTGATTGTAGACAACATTGGAAATGAATGGTATGTGGTGGAACAGGATATTGAGAACAATAGAACCAAAGTATGGAGAAAAGAACTTCTTGACGGAACTTATAGATTTGACATTGGGTCAAATGACTTTAGAACTTCTGAAATCAAGAATGTACTGAATTATGAAAACGGGAAAATTCTGTCTGATATCTACAAAGGCTTTGGAAAAGAAAATGTATTGATTGATACAGTTGATTTACTATCTATGGATGGGTTGGACACCTACGAAACATGTGATTGTAAGGTACATTTAGGAACTTTTGATGATTACAGAAAAGCCAGAAAAAATGGTATGTTTAGAGAAGAGAATGAAAAACCATTTTGGTTAGATACGCCAAGCAGTACAAATGAAGGAACTTCATCTTCCTATGTTCAGGTTGTCGACAGCAATGGGGGCGTGGGTTACGACGGTTGCGACTGGAGTGATCGTGGAGTTCGTCCGTTTTGTTCTTTGGACTCTTCAATCTGTGTATCTGTTGAATAACATGAAACTTTGGAATAACTAGGAACGGCTTTGCCGTTCCGTACATTTTGGAATTAAACAATGATTTTAAGTGGGAGAAAAGAATCCTAAGATTTATAAAAGGTGGTAAGTTATATGTTTAAATGGGTTGATTATGAACAAAATAGTGCATTGTTTTTGGAAGGTATAGGTACAAACATAGCAATTTTAAGGCATAAAGATTTTCAATTACATGATAATGCTACTGGACAGAATATTAAAATAAAATCTAGTTGTTTGGATGAAGCAAAAATAGATTCTATTGATTTTTTGAAAGAGTATTGGAAAAATGTTTATAAAGATTTAGGAAATATTATTACAAGCATGGAATGATGAAAGAGAGGAAAAAAAGTAATGGATGAAATGAAAACGCCTACATTGGATAGGGTAAATGCACTAAGAGAAAAACTGGATATCTGCGGTGAGTTTTTGGATTTTATATTAGAAAAATTCGATGTTTTCAATCCAGAGTTAAAACGGGAAGAACCATTTTATATCGGGAGCGGAGATTACATCAATAAAGAGAAAGTGCTTGCTGAATTCTTTAATATTGATTTGGATGAAGTGGAAGAAGAAAGAGAATTATTGATAGAAATGGTACTGAAAAAAAATAAGGAAATTCTGGATAAAGAAGAAAGCTGTCAACAGAATGATTAAAATGAGAGACAAGCAAAGGGGAAGGTAAGATGGGAAAATTCGTATATATAACAGTTCGTCTTTATTTTAAAATATTAGACAGTGAAGTGTATGGTGGGGATGGAAGTGTAGGATATTCAGAGTTCAGCGTAGATGGGGATGTAAAGAAGAATAAAGAGAACAATAACCGTACTGTGAATCTATCGGATGATTTTATCAAGGAACAGATTCGCTTCATGGCTCATATCTCAAACGTTCCTGTGGAAAAAGTAAAGCTAATATCCCAAGAGGAATATGAAGCAAATACAGAATGTGATTAGAAAACAATTTGAGCCTAATATGACAGGAAAAAATAATCGGTGTAAAAAATGGATTGAAGCATATGAGAAAAACTTATTATGCCAAGATAATTAAAGAGAGAGGTGAAAATATGCAGGACGCAAAAAAAGAGAAAATAGAATACCTTTTTGTATTTGATATAGAAAGCAAGGGGTGGTGGTTAAAAATAGATAGTATTGAGAAACTGATTGACTATCACGAAAAAACAGGCAGTGGTAAATTTGACGAAGCATTTTCAATGTATTTAAACGATGGATATCCATATGAAATACTGGGAAAATTGAGTGTCGAAGAACGCATTAAAAAAATGCAAGACAAAGATTTTAAAATCTTGCTAGGTGCTGTTATGCAAGCTGAGAAAAACGAACTAAGTATATTGGATGGGTTCAGAAGTTTGAATATGGAAATCGGATTGGGTCAAATGAGGACAATAGAAGAATATGGTGCAATCTATATCAATTGTGTAGGGGGTTATACATTCGATTTGAACTATAATCAATTCTGTCGGAGAAAAGAATTAGTATATCCCGATTTTAAAGAATCTGATATCAGAATCAAACAATTTCAAGGTGGAGAACATTATTATGCCTATGTAGGGGATATGCAAGTACGGGATGGTGAAAATTTTAAATGGAATAGTCATAAAGAAGCGTATGATAAGGCACTTGAAGTAATAGAAAAAAGTTAAGGGGATACATATGAAAAGAGCAGATTTGGAAACATTTCTAGGAAAAATGGTAGAATTAAAATTGTTTGATGGTAGCGTGATTCGGGGATGCTTGAGAAAGACACAGGAAGGAATCTTTAAAAGCGACCCCAATTTGTACCTGCCTAAAAATTTTTACTTTGTCACGGCGAATGCAGATTCTACAGTAGTCATTAGTTGCCTGTTTAGAAGTTCACATGTCAGAAAGGTAAGGGAAATATGATGGAAGTTTTTAGTATATTTATCGAGGTATGTGCGAAGATAGCTTTGGTTTTAGATTGTGCCATAGTGATTGTTTTTATGGTTCAATTGTTACATCTGGTAAAGAGACTGTTTTTAATAAAAAAAGAAAATGAAAAGAAAGAATACAAAGAAGCAATCCTATGTGCTGTAAGTGGAATTATTATATTTGTTGGAATAGGTGTTTTTATTGTTTTCTATTTGATGCATTAAATGGAAAAGGAGTGGTAACGTGTATTCAGAAACAAAAATTCGTGTACGTTATTTTAAGAGCGAAAAAAAGGAAAAGTCTTATTATGGAAAAGTTTCAGAAACAATCCGAGTGGGAGAAGAGCAGGGAAAGCCGGTGTATGCTTATGAAACATGGGATGCATGGTTTTGGGGTGACGCAAAAGAAAAATTCAGCCAACTTAAAAATAAGCAGAGCATCATTTTGACAAAATGGGCTTGCAGGGTTACTTATGACAAGGAGAAAAAAAGACAGTATCCGTATATGGTGATTCTTGATTTTGAGGTTTTATAAGGATAATGGAAAGTATGATTAAAAAAATAATAGATGTAAGTATGATGGGAGAAGTGCTAACTAATGGTGGATGGTTAGTATGTTTACTACTTGTAATATTCCAAGCTTATTTGGTGTATTGGTATGATGAAGATAAGAGTTTAGTGAAATGTTTTATTTATTTAGATGTAGTTGCTATTATAATTCTAACAATGTTTAACTTTTATAATAACTTTTTGGTATTTCTTTTTGGTATTTAATTTCTGTTAAATTATTGAAAATGTATTGACAAAATAGGTACAATATGGTATTATATAAACATAAGGAGTGAGTAACAAATGAGTCAATACGGAGAACTGATTGAGAGAATTAAAGAGATATCTATTTCAGATTATGCACAGTCTTGTGGGTATACATTAGTTTCAATGGGAACGTATTTCTCACTGAAAGAACATGACAGCGTGAGAATCAGTAAAAGAAAAAATATGTTTTGGAGAAACAGCAATGGAGCATCTGGAAGTATTATTGATTTCGTGATGGAATTTGAATCTTGCAGTTTTGACGAAGCAGTGGAAAAATTGGCTGAAAGATATGGAATGGATGCAGGAGAATATACAAAAGAAGTAAAAAGGACAATTAAAAAGCCAGAAAATCTTCCGAAGTGGAAAGAGTACGAACCCAATCAGATTAAATATCCGATAGCAGGGCGTGACAATACTTCTGTATTCGATTATCTTACTCAAAAAAGATGTATTGATGCGGAAGTTGTAAACTACTTCTTGGATAAAAAACTTGTGTATCAAGACAAATATGGAAATTGTGTCTTTGCTACGAAAGATTATGCTTGTTGTAAAAAGTACACAGGAAATAAATTTTCGTGGGATGTGAAAGGGTGCAACTACAATGAATGTTTCTTTATTGAAGAAAAAAACAGTGACAAATTGATTGTAGCAGAAGCCATCATTGATATTATGGCAATTATGACATTCTTTCATAACAGTGGGATTGATTTCCGTGAATATAATTACCTTGCATTGAATGGAACGGGAAAATACAAAAGTGTGTTTTATCATCTGGAAAAAAGAACAGCCATCAAAGAAGTGGTGACAGCTTTTGATTTTGACGATGCAGGACGGAAAGCTGCAAAAAAGGTGGAAGATGGAATAAAAGAAGAATATTCAGACAGAAAAGTGAAATCCGTATTTCCGCCAAGCGGAAAAGACTGGGATGAATACTTGCAGAAAATGAAAGGAGTGTTCGCATAGTCCTCACAGGGAGGAAGTCGAATTATTGAATTTGAATAAGGGGTGAGAAAAAATGAAAGAAGAACAACTGGAAAAAGTTAGAGAAATAGCACTTTTATATTTGCATACACCAATTGAAAAAACAAGGTCAGAGTTAGTGGTGAGTCATCCGTTCACAAGCAGTAATATTGTAGCATCCAAAGATATGAGATTCTTGGATTTATATGTTCCGTCTGAACGTCAGATATGGGAAGAGCAAATGGAAGAGTGGATAAAGAAAAGTTCCTTGGAACAAATTTATGCGTTTTTAGATAAAAGATATTTCTTTTCGTTCCTTAATCATACAGAAGAATATCTAAATGCAAAGATGATGGCTAAAGTTCTTGCGTGTAGGTGGCAACAGTTGGAATATATCAGCAATAATGAAGTTGCCAGTACGCATAAAATCTTAAAATGGTTTCATTTTGCAGATAAAAAAGAGCTGATGGATGAAGAAGAATATCAGAAATTCTTGAATCTACCAGAGAAAATTACCATTTATCGAGGGGTATCTGGATATAACAAAAGGTGCAAAAAAGCAGTTTCATGGACTTTAAATAAAGAACAAGCAGAGTGGTTCGCGGGAAGGTGGGGAAATGATGAACAAGAAGTATGGGAAGTAACTGTTCCGAAAAAATGTATTTTATGCTATTTTGCAACCGAGGATGAAGTGATTGTGGATTTGACAAAAATTCCATACAGTCAGTATGGGATTTGCAAAAAACAGAAATGAAAAGAAAGGATGACTATAATATAGTCAAATGGTGTAAGAAATGAAAAAAGCTGAATACTATGCAAAAAAATACTATATTGCTCTTTTTGATGATGATGCAGAGGAAATGTCTTCTGCATTGGATGAACTCAAAAAAATTTGTGCAATGGATAAAAACAAAGAAAAAGAGGTATCTTTTGAAATTGAAAAATTAAATTCTGAATTCAGTCAATTAGAAAATGAAGAGAATGCAGAAGAAAAGGCAAAGAATTTAATTGAAAAATACAGAACGGAAATTGAAAAAGAGAGTTTAATTGAAGACGAAATTGCAGATAAGGAAGCAGAGACAAAACTTTGATTAAGCGGTAAATAATAAATCGACAAAAGATTACAAATATGGTATATTTATAGATATATGAAAACCTTTACAAGGTAGGGAAATGTGAAATACTTTTGGCACATGAGTGTTAAAAGTAGAAAATATAAAATTCAATTCATTCAAAAAGGAGAAAAAATTATGAAAAAGAAGACTATTTTAGCTTTAATCGCAACTTTGGCAATCACACAGGCAGGAATCGGATTTACAGGGAATATGGGGAAAGTCCATGCAATGAATCCGAATCAGTACACAGATGTTGTAAGCACCAATGTAAACTATTCTTACATCGAAAAGATGGTAGATGAGAGAATCATGGATGCAGAAACAGAGAATGAGTTTGGTGCTGAAAAAGCTATGACAAGACAGGGGCTTCTGACAGCATTGTACCGTATGGAAAAAAATCCATTGGTACTGGATGGAGAAAATACATTTGCAGATGTAGATTACAAGGCTGACAATGAACTTGGACGTGCGTTGAAATGGGCGGAAAACTCCAACCTGTTTGCAGGATTGAATGAAGGCTTCTTTACAGAAAATAAGTTTGAAGCAGATAAAAGCCTGTCCAAACAGGAAGCAGTGCAGATTGTTTACAATTACGCAAGTAAAAAAGGAATTGTAGACACAAATATGAGCAACATCACTCTGAATACAGAAGTGAAAGATGCAGATACAGTCGCACAGTGGGCGAAATCATCTATGAAATGGGCTTTGGTGAATCAGTTTGTGGATGTAGATAAGGAACAGAAAATTAATCCAGAAAAAGAAATCACAAAAGAAGAAACTGCGAAAATTTTAGCAATGTATCTGGATATGGAAGAGCGTATCGAAAATGAAAGGAATCTGCTTGCAACAACTCCACAGAATACACCAGTCTCTAATACAGAAAATAACAGCACAACAAATGACAATACAACACAGGGAAGTGGACAGACTGGAACAGAAACACCAGAGATTCCAGATAAACCACATGAACATCACTGGGTAGACAATATCGTGAAAATCGAACATCCAGAAGAAGGTCACTATGAAAAAGTTCTGGTGAAAGATGCATGGGATGAAGTGATTCAGCATGAGGAAGAAGGTCACTATGAAAAAGTTCTGGTGAAAGATGCATGGGATGAAGTGGTTCAGCATGAGGAAGAAGGTCACTGGGAAAAAGTTCTGGTGAAAGATGCATGGGATGAAGAAGTGCCGATTTATGAGGAACAAATTAGACATATCTGTAATAACTGTGGCGAAGATATTACCGGAAGTGAAAATGACCATATGTTTGAACACCTTTCTAATGGAGAATTAGCAGGTTGGCATGAGGAAGTCAAAAATGTACAGGTTGGAACAGAAACAGTTCACCATGAAGCTGTTTACGAAGATAAATGGATTGTAGATAAAGAAGCATGGACAGAGACAATCCACCACGAAGCTGTTTACGAAGACAAATGGATTGTAGATAAAGAAGCATGGACAGAGACAATCCACCACGAAGCTGTTTACGAAAATAAATGGATTGTAGATAAAGAAGCATGGACAGAAGAAGTGGTACAGGGGCAGATTTGTCCAGATTGCGGAGCGACCAGAAAATAAGATTTTTGAAGAAGAATGAAGAAGAAATAAGTGTGGGAAATCCAATCCCGCACTTATTTTTTTGCATTTTTTCAAAATGTATATCATTACTACATAGAATGGTTGATTTTCCCGCTATATATGCTATGATATGTTCGGTTTGGTCTGCTTTGCTTTGAAATAGGGGAAGTGAGGTGGAAGTAAAAAGGAAAGAAGAAACTTTGTGACAGCAATAAGCAATTAGGAGGTAAAAAAGTGGGAAAAGTAAAACGTTTTATTGCACGATTACTTGTTGTGGTATTATTAATGCTATCTTTTTCAAGTATCGTGGTATTAGCAAAAGATGAAACATCAACAGAAACAGAAAATAAGGCATTAACAGAAGATGAAATATCAACAGAAGATTCAGAAACCGTAACACCATTTATAGCAGGAAAGCCGGGGGATAAAGTATGGACGAAAAATATGTCTGGTACAAATGGATATACTCTTGCAACTTTAGAATTGGTGACTTATGGAAGCCAATATCCAGATGGATATAAAATTATTGAGAGTTGGAGAGAGGGCGTTCTTGGGGCAAATGGAGAAGAAATCTTCTGCATGAATCCAATGGCAGCATTTTCCGAAGTCAATATAAAGAATGTTTATAATGCAACGGACTTCTTCACACAGAAAGAAATCACATCTATGGGATTGGTCTGTAAATATGTAGATTCCATCAAAAATCAATATCTTGGTGGAGATAAAACAAAAGCCTATATGTTTAAACAGATTATGATGTGGAACATACTGGATGAAACAAGAAATTATTATCCGCAGTATGATAACATCCGCTTTGAATCCAACGGATTGTTAGGCGGTAGTTTTCTTTCATGGGCAATTCCTGCAACCAAAGATTATGTAAAAAACAATCTTTCCAAATACAAAGGATATGGATATGTACATTATGATAATGCAACACAGGAAACAGCACAATTTTGGTTAGAAGAAGCAACTGGAAATGTAAAGTTAAAAAAAACATCGGGAAATACAAATCTCACAAATGGCAATGCTAATTATAGTCTTTCTGGTGCGGTATATGGAGTCTACAATGATTCTGGATGTACTAAAAAGGTTGGAGAATTGACTACAGATGCTAATGGGAATACTAATACCTTGAATTTAGAGGTAGGAACATATTATGTCAAAGAAATCAAAGCATCAAAAGGATATGAATTAGAGAAAACCATACATACTGTAACTATAAAAGCAGGGGAGACAGCTACAGTCAATTCCAACGAACCGCCTAAAAGCGGAAAAATAAATCTGGTAAAAACGTCTGCAAAACCAGATGTGACAGATGGAAATAACAACTATAGCCTTGCAGGAGCAGAGTATAGTGTATACCGCAATTCTGCCTGTACCGATTACGTGACTAAGATTGTTACAGATGACAAGGGAAAAGGCTCTTTAAATAGCTTGCCACTTGGAACATATTATGTAAAAGAAACCAAAGCATCATCGGGATATACATTGGACAAAACCATATACACTATAGATATTACAAGTGGAAATACGGCTGTTATCGAGAAAACAGTTAATTCCAAAGAAACACCGTTGCTTGACCCTACTTCAATTCTTTTAAGAAAAGTAGATTCAGAAACTGGACAGGGAACACCAAAAGGAAGTTCACTGGAAAATGCACAGTTCCGAGTAAAATATTATCCTGCAATGATGGATACTGACCCTGCAATAAGTGGTCATACACCAGAAAAAATGTGGATAATGAAAACAGATATTGAAGGTTTTGTAATATTAGATGATGAACACAAAGTATCTGGTGATAGTTTTTATATGGCTTCTAATGGGAAAACACCTGCATTACCATATGGAACATTAACTTTTGAAGAAATCAAAGCACCAAACGGATACTTGATTAACCCGACAATTATCGTATGTAAAATTGATAAAACTCCAAGTGGAGGAATTGTTTATCAAGAGCCAACTCAAAAAGAAAATGCATTGAAAATAAATGTGAAAAAAGTACAGGCAGGAACATCGAAACCAATCGAAAGGGTAATATTTGAACATAAGAAACCAAATGGATATACAGAAAGAATGTCAACAGATGAAGATGGAAATCTGTCTTTTAAAGCCTTGGAGTGGGGAAACCATGAAATAAGAGAAATTTTAGCACCAGATGGATATTCGTTAAATACGAATAAAATCACATTTACAGTAGGCACGGATAATAAAATCACAATCACATCTAAAGGAACGGAAACAGATACAAATGGGAAAATTACAGTTACAGTAACCAAGGATGGAAATATCAATGCGGTTGTTGAGGATAAGCCTGCACCTTATGATTTGTTGATTCACAAGGTCAATGAAAAAGACAAGGTATTAGAAGGAGCAGAATTTACTCTATATTCCGATGCAGAGTGTAAGCAGAAAATCGCAAAAGCAGTTTCCAAGAGTGATGGAACATTACGTTTCGATGACTTAATTGTAGGAAAAACATACTACTTGAAAGAAACAAAAGCACCAAAAGGATACCGGATTCCGGTCAATTCAGACGGAAGTGATATCGTGTATACTATCAAAGCGGAGAGCGTTCCAGTAGATAATCTTTTCAAAGTTATCATTAATGGAAAAGAGTATGACAGCAGTTCTACAGGAGCATTCAAAATAACAGGTACAAAAGCAGACAGAGTAGTAGATATGACTATCACAAACCATACCACAAAGAAACTTCCAGAAACAGGTTCATACTGGACGATACCGATTTTAGTCATTGGAGTTGGTCTTATAATTTATGGTATGAGAAAAACGAAAAATCCTCACGGAGAGTAAGAGGGAGTATAGCGTAAATGTAGAAAATATAAGCGTTTAAGACAATTGTTTTTTCGTGCATCTGTTATTTGAAGAATTGACTTCACATGTACAACGTGTTACTATAGTGTATAGGAATTTTGTAAAGGTTTGCAAAAGAAAAATAAAAGAAAAACTCAAAAAAAATATGAAATTAAAAGAATAAAAGAGTAAATTTGAAATAATGAAAATTTTCAAAACTTTACATATTATTCATAGGTTTTTAAAATGAAATTATACATATGGATATACATAGTTTTATTTCCATCTTTTGTGAAAAGGAGATTACGAGTTTTCTCGTTTTCTATAAAATCCAAATAAGCAGGAAAGGAGGATATATTAAAAGTGCATTGATACAAAGTATTAATGCCATGAAGCTAAAAAGGAGGAACGCTAAAAGGAGGAAAAGCATGTGAAGAAATTTAAAAAAGTGCTTTCTCTTGTACTGGCAATGGCTATGATACTTCCCTTATTTCCAACACCAGAAGTTTATGCAGAAGAAGCAAATAGTCAATTTTCCGTTAGTAAAAGCGGAACTGGTACAGGCACGATTATGGTAAATGATTCCGATATTGGAGAATCATTTAACCAGACCTATAACATAGGTGAAACAATCAAAGTGAATGCAAAAGCCAGTGAAGGAAGCATCATTGATTATGTCAAAGTGACAAACGGAGAAAAGGAAGAGAACATTTCATACGATGAAATGTCCGAATATTCCAAAACATTCACCGCAAATGCGGATGATATGAAAGTGGAAGTTTCTTTTATAAAAAAGAAAACAGAACAAAAGAGTGAAACTGCGAATTCTCAAAATGGACTTCAAGAAGAAAATGCTGTTCCTAATTCTAAATCTGAAAATGAAAAAACAGAAAAACCAGTAGAAGAAACAACAAAGAAATATACAGACAGAAGTGAAGTTATTGGTACGGCTACTGTAGTAAGTAAAGAAGATTTAGAAAATAAAGACGGTGGAGTCGCATTATTTTCAGCCCAAGGTTCAATTGCAACCATTACGCCAGGGAAAAATCATTCCTATGGTAGTTGGGGAACTTGTGAATTCGATGTAAGAACACAGACAGGAAACCATCTTGGTTTTTGTGCAGAGCCAAACTCTGGAACACCATCTGGAAATTTTCAAGTTTCCATTTTGGATGATTCCATTGAAAGAAATGCAAATATCAAAGCGGCTGTCTTGTGCTATGTTATACCAGAACTTTACGAAGCATTGGGAAAAAATATCTATAATGAAAAAGATAATAATACCTATGCATATTGCCATGCGTTAATTGGATACCTTTATAATGGAAGTTTAACAGGGCTATCAGCAAGTATGGCGAATGGTGTAAAAATGATGCGTGATGCTGTTAATTACCAAAGGCAAACTAACCCTACGCTAATTTCATATATGCAGAAATACAAAGTATATATTGCGTATAATAACTTACAGGATATTGTATGGGTAGAGAAAAATGAAAAAGGCGGACTTAGCATTTCCAAGAAATCTGCGGATTCCAATCTTACAAATGCAAACTCTAACTATAGTTTAGCAGGTGCTGAATATGGTATTTATACAGATTCTAATTGCACAAATAAGGTTAAAACTATCACAACAGATAGTAATGGTTATGCGGCAACTTCAGATGAGGAATTAGATTTCGGTACTTACTATGTAAAAGAGATTAAAGCATCCCAAGGGTATGAATTAGACCCGAAGGTTTATACATGTACCATTGCTAGTAGTGGCAGTGCAAGTATAAACAGAGTGGAATCCAAAGAGCCACCAAAGAGTGGAAAAATAGAACTGGAAAAAACTTCTGCGAAACCAGACGTAACAAATGGAAATGACAACTATAGCCTTGCAGGAGCAGAATACAGTGTATACCGCAATTCCGCTTGTACCGATTTTGTAGATAAGATTGTTACAGATGACAAGGGAAAAGGTTCTTTAGATAACTTGCCACTTGGAACATATTATGTAAAAGAAACCAAAGCATCATCGGGATATACATTAGACAAAACCATATACACTGTAGATATTACCAGTGGGGACACGGCTGTTATTGAGAAAACAGTTAATTCCAAAGAAACACCGTTACTTGACCCTACCGAAATCCTTTTGAAAAAAGTAGATTCGGAAACAGGAAATGGTACGCCACAGGGAAGTGCTTCTTTAGCAGATGCACAATTCCGAGTGAAATATTATTCTGAAATGATGGATACTGACCCTGCAACAAGTGGTCATACGGCAAAAAAAACATGGATATTGAAAACAGATTCCAAAGGATTTTTGGCATTAGATGATGAACACAAAGTATCTGGTGATAGTTTTTATATGGCTTCTGATGGGAAAACACCTGCATTACCATATGGAACATTAACTTTTGAAGAAATCAAAGCACCAAACGGATACTTGATTAACCCGACAATTATTGTATGTAAAATCGATAAAACTCAAAGCGGAGGAATTGTTTATCAAGAGCCAATCCAAAAAGAAAACGTTTTGAAAATGGATATCGAAAAAATACAGGCAGGAACATCAAAACCAATCAAAGGGGTAGTATTTGAACATACAAAGCCAGATGGCAGTAAAGAAACCTTGACAACAGATGAAAACGGTCAATTATCATTCAAAGGATTGCAGTGGGGAAATCATACGGTAAAAGAAATTTCTGCACCAGATGGATATTCGTTAAATACGAATAAAATCACCTTTACAGTAGGCACAGATAATAAAATCACAATCACATCTAAAGGAACAGAAACAGACACCAACGGTAACATCAAAATCACTGTAACAAAGGATGGTAATATCAGTGCAGTTGTTGAGGACAAGCCCGCACCTTATGATTTGTTGATTCACAAGGTCAACGAAAAAGACAAGGTATTAGAAGGAGCAGAATTTACTTTATATTCCGATGCAGAGTGTAAGCAGGAAATCGCAAAAGCAGTTTCCAAGAGTGATGGAACATTACGTTTCGATGACTTGATTGTAGGAAAAACATACTACTTGAAAGAAACAAAAGCACCAGAAGGATACCGTATTCCGGTCAATCCAGACGGAAGTGATATCGTGTACACTATTAAAGCGGAGAGTGTTCCAGTAGACAATCTTTTCAAAGTTATCATTAATGGAAAAGAGTATGACAGCAGTTCCACAGGAGCATTTAAAGTAACAGGCACAAAAGCAGACAGGGTAGTAGATATGACTATCACAAACCATACCACAAAGAAACTTCCAGAAACAGGTT
>OASZ01000477.1_pt1 | contig 34991 bp, 56 predicted proteins | sample 1501241 | NCBI WGS metagenome assembly OASZ01 (sample SAMEA2579926, study PRJEB22360) | human gut metagenome | biome: human gut; feature: human-associated habitat; material: faeces | place: Denmark | collected 2008/2010 | reverse complement strand
ATGGAAAACGAAACTTTTGGAGGTGGTGGGGCCGGCCCCCCCCAGCCGCAACAGCGACAATAAAAGATAGAACATATTCCACGTTAGGCACCCCCTTTCTGTTCCCAGTGTAGGGGCGGTAACATAGGCATTATAGCACAGCTGCAGTTATGCCGCAATCAAAATATAGACCTCAGGAATCCCCTGAGGCCTGTCTGCGTTGCGACGTCGCATGGCTTACTCCTGACTGTCATCTACACCGTTGTTATTACGATCAGATGGGCCACCTACGCCGCTCTGATGCTTGTCTGGATGCGGTACATTGCATGGTGAATCATGCAGATATGGGGTCGGCTCCTTGGGCTGCAGATCTGGCCCTGCGTTTACATAGCCTCCCATTCCAGGGATTTTATCCTGATGTTTTCCTGTTAATTTTGCCATAAATTTTGTCCTCTCTTTCATTTTTATTATGTAATGGTAGTTGCTCCGGCTCTAACCCTGGCCGGACCGGGAGATAGATGGATCACCTCCTTCTATTTCTGTCTGCTTTTCTCTGTCTGAACGCCAAAGTAGAATCCTACAATCATCGTGAAGATTGTAAGGTATTCCTGCCCGGAAATTTCCCCAGTGCAGGTCAGACCCACGAATCCCGCAGTCAGCGCCAGAGTCATGATCGACTTAACATCGATCAGCTTAGCCAGTTTCTCTTTCATTTATGTCACCTCCTTTTAAAAAAGCATTGAGGCCGCCGCACTCACGACCGCCCCAATCAACGCCCCGATAAGCATTTCCCACTGCCGCCCCGGCTTGGCTTTCAGTTCCGTCACATCGTCTGTCAGCTGCCGGATGGAGCTATTCATGTGCTTAATCTCCTCCGTCTGCCGGGCCATCTCCAACGCAAGTGTGTGTACGGCATCCACAATCTTCCCTACACTGTCCATGCGTTGTTTCAAAGATGCTATTTCATGCTTATAGCCTTCGAGCACTACCACAATTTCTTCATCCGTCATGCCTGTTCCTCCTTAATCAGCATAGGTTCATCCATTAGTTCTGAATCCGCCGGCGGCTCATATACACTGCCGTCATTGCTCAGGTAGATTGTCTGGCCGTCAGTGCGGTACAATGTATCGTATCCGCTTATATTGCCTGCCTCCAAGCCTCCGATTGTAAATGTGGTAATATCCCCCCATTCCTTTGGGATATTATCTGCAAACACAATCTGCAGCACATTGGGGGCAGCCGGCATGATACGGATAATTTCATACTCAGTATCCCGGATCTTGATTTTTTCCATTTTGCATCCTTCCTTTCTAATGATTTGTATTTTTATGTATTATAAAAGGCCCTTTCAGGCCCGGAATTTTCTTATTTATTGTGCGCAATACCAAGCTTATAAATAAATCCATTACTGCCACGTATGATATACCAGATAGGGATGGTGTATCTACGGATTCCGATTATATTTCCATTGGCTTTCACAACATAACACAGTATAGTAATGGACAATGTATATATTCCATTCAAGCCTTTGTATATCCAACATCACTTGTAGATTGTGTAATCGGTAAGATTCCAGCTGAATATATGCATATCAGACAAGATGTCTACAGCTACTGCTATGACATGACTGGGAGTCGTTTTTTACTGATCCGCATTACACCGCAAGGGAATGTCTGGCTTGAAACATTGGATGGATCAGCAATACCACAAGCGGAAGTTCGTATGCGTGGCAGTATCGTTTTCTAACTTGGAAACGTGATACAATTTATTTAGTAACAACTGTTTTAATTGTATTATTTGCAACTAATTTCAGTTGCATATCTGTGTCTAAAAACAGAACTGCACCACCCGTTCCATAACAATCCAAATACATACTTGGTCTTGCATCAGGATTGATATCCGTCCGTGCCCGTATGACAAAAGCAGCATTTTCTACTTTGGATCCAAATAGACCAGAATCCAGGTATTGTTGTTCGGTAAAGGTATTTATTTTATCAGTTTTCGCGGCCTTGGTATTGAGCACAGTATAAAGATCCATCAATACCTTTCCCTGAGCCGCCGACAGGGGCAGATCTGTCCGGTCAGTAACACAGTTGTTTACGATCTGTCCGATCAGGCAGACGCCGGTCATCCAATTCCTAAAATCTTCCGTAAACTTCTTCATCTTCCCCCAGCGTGTCCGGGCCTTTTCTTTTGCGGCCGGTACCGGGAAACTGTCTGATGATGCATCAAAGGCAGAAACCAGAGTGTCCGCGGTGTCACCGCCAATGGAATCTACCTTGTTTGCTTTTAGGGAATTTACCCAACGATATAGTTTTCCAAGAGTATTTTTCAGCGAGCCTTTGCCGCTGATCTCTGGATATTTATCATCCGACGAAGCTGGATCTTCCAATGATACAACCGTATTTGATGCATCTCCCCCAGAAGAATCCAGCTTTTTTTCCTCCATTTTTTGTTCCAGATCAAGCACATCCTGGACTGTAGCCGTCCCTGCAGTATTAACAGAGATCGACAACTGCTCTGCCTGTGCTATGCTTATCTGCACATTATAGATAAAAGACGATGGGGCCACTCCATTAAACGCCGGCATCTGATCCGGCGTAGTCGCCTGACAGATTGCAAACAGGACTTCTGTTTCTCCATCCGAAGCATAAATTCCTACATTTTGAATCAGATACTCCTGTGTGATGCCGCTATTATCAAACATAGACCGGATGCTGACCAATGTATCATTTGCAAGCTGGATATTGGACGGGATCACGGTCTGTTTTACTTCCTGTAGATCTGTCAGTTTTTTCAGATTAGTTCCATTAGGATATGTATACGCTGATGTTTTTGTATGCGAAAACTGTATCGTCACCTCACCAGATACCGCTCTTGCTGTCAGTGCCTCTCCTGCCTCTGTTATAACTGCCTTTTTATATACTCCCATGAATAAGCCTCCTATATGGTCTGCATAAATGCGCTGGACATAACCCCTCCAACACAAAGTTCTGATATACTGTAATTATTAACCTGCTGATTTGCATGGATTTCCATGTGTGCCGGAATCACGTCCCAAAGCAGGTTATATAGCAAATCTACCGCTCCATAGCGTGACGACGTGACTGATACTTCCAGCTTACAGGCCGCAGAATCCACGCTGAGCGTGAAATCCTTACCAAACAGTTCCGTCAGCTGATCTCTTAAAAAGTCAGTGGAAAAGGGGACAATCGTATTATATTTTTGAAGTAACCTCTGCCTGCGGTACTCGATTGTCTCTCCTGGCGATGCGAATATATCAAACAGCACCTCTTTCTGTGTCAATGTAGCTTGATCGGCTGTCTGAATATAAAAATTTTTACGAATTTGCTCTATATTAGTTTCCAGCTCTGCAAGCACAGCCTCATCGGCTTTTATGATTTCTTTGAACTCCAAAACCGGTCTAAAATATTCCGGCAGTATTTTAATCAAATCAATCGCCATGAATCGTTACCTCCCCCAAAGAAGGGATCTGCTGAAGTTCAGCTGTTTCCGTCAATATCAAATCCCCTGATGATCCATTGATTGAAACATCCGTGACGTTGACGATATTGGGTATCTCCAGAATAGATGCTACGATTCTAGAAGCATAAACCGCCACAACATATTCTATCTTCTGCCCTTTGATCGCATTTCCCCATGTCCTGCACACAGATGCAAGATACCCCTGTATCTTCTGTTCTATTTGATCCTGATAAGCTTCTATGCCGGTCCTTACCGTAGCTGCCAGCTGAACAGCAGCAGAAATATTTAACGTCAAATTTGTAGCTGTTGTTATCGTAACCGCCGCACCAATCGGCGCCATGCCATATCCATTCCCCGACGGTCCTGACTGGCCGCTTTCCGGAGGACATATGACATTTTGTACCTGCGCAATCAGTCCGCTCTCCGCTGGTGTTAATTGGCTATCCAGAATGCTGCACAGAACCGTTCCTCCGCCTTTCCATGCTGGATACACCTGCACGGCTCCTACCCCTTCAATGGCAAGGATTGTATTTCTGTAAGCAGCTATATTCCCTCCAAACGATGCCACATCGAAGCTCTCAAAGAATCGCGCTCGCAGGGAATCGTCATCCTCTTCATCTGTTCCTGATGTTATGATCTCCCCCAGCACAGCGCTCGTAAGGCCAGCGATTGCAGTAATCGGTAGCATATTGCCTGTGTACGCATTTCCCGCCGTTCCAGGTGTGTTGCAGGCCATCTCATAGATATATTTCCCCTTTTCACTGCTGATCAGCTTTCCGCTCTCAAATATCACCGATGCTGCGCCGTTGATGGTTTTAAACAAAGCCCCCTGTGGAATCTCTACGTCAAACATCCCTTTTCGGAGAGCTGATGTGGCCGCTTTTCTTGTTATATTACGCTCAGCGCTGATATAATCAAGGAACTCTCCCACAGCTGTACCTGCATAGGCGTTTTCCTGCACCTGCACCAAAAGCATATACAGCCCTTCCAGATACCAGGCAACCGGCCCCAGGGCGGTCTGTATGATACTGCCCTGACGCCTGTCTATCTTATCAGACACCTGTCCCAATAGCTGTGTTTGTATGGCCTTTTGCGTGTAACCTTCAAAATCAATCACGTTTCCACCTCCTCCGAAAGAGTCCCGTACACAGTCACAACATCAAATGATACCGTTACTTTTCCGCTCCCCTGTTCCGCAAATTGAAAATTTTCTATTGACAGAATCCGACTGTCCATAGAAAAAGCTTCCTCGATTCTACGGGGAAGCTCACTTACAATATAATCATATTCTTCACCGATCAGGTCCTCCAGCTCTGTCCCGAAGTTACTGTCATAGATCTGCCAACGGAAACGTTCGTTCTGCAGGACGATCTCTACCGCCTGCCTCATTGCTTTCAGTCCCTCATCCATCCCGGAAATCTGCCCGGAAGACCAATCAATCAGGAAAGTGTTGGTAGGCTGTTCTGTATGCTTCAGAGATACATCCAGTCCTACACCATCCGGTAATGTTGCCATACTTCCTCCTTACTGCGCCTTTGAAAGAACAATGTAGCGGTTTCCACGAGAAACCCGCAGCATAACAACCTTGTCTCCCACAGCCAGCCCTTTATTGACTACAACCATTCCTCCGCCTCCCTGAACCTGAACCGTCTTAGGGATTACTGCCTCTGTAAGAATCAGTCCTGCCTCCGATTTGGGCTGAGAGGTTCCATCTACCAGAATAGAGAGCGGAGATACCGTAGCTACGGTTCCAAATGCGACTTCCGTAGGCTTCATCGCTTTCTGATTTTCCTGCATGATTTCCTGCATTACCCCTAATAGATTAGACAATATTTATCCCTCCCAGCTGTCCAAAATCTTTTACTTCAATACTCATGGTATGGTCATGCTCATCCCCCTCAAAGGTATGTGTAACCTTTTCTGCTATCATAAGTCGGGAAACAGCAAGGCCGTCTACCGCCCCGATCCTCACTGGAATAATCATCCCAGCCCGAAGCCCCGGAATACCAATAGAATCCAAAGATAATGTTTGCAACACCCGGTTATAATATTGCAGATACTGCTTACACATCTCATCAATCTGAGCTTCATTCAGATTTTCATCTACTTCATCGTAATACTGCAACAGGCCCCATTTCTTAATGGTATCACTGTCCTCGTGTATATAGGCATCGGTCCGGCCACTGTCCTTATTCTTGCGCACCAACTTCACGCGGTTATATGTATTACTGTCAATATCCCGCTTATAGGTATAATCTGTTACCAGGCTTTTATCTCCTAGGAGCGTGGTAACGAACATATTCTTTGCCTCTGTCAGACACAGTTCCCCGCAGTTATCATAGAAATTATAGATCTTTCCAGTCTGCACAATAGTTTGAGCCAAGGCGTCAAATATAATATCTAAGCAACCCTCGTTTTCCTTGTCCAAATACGGGAACACATAGCCAGTATCCTCCATAGCCCCCACTTTCAGGCCAAAATCCACTGCAATCTGCCCGATGATCTGGGGCAAGGTCATATTCTGAAATAGATAGCTGGCATTCGCTTTCAGGTATCTCAGCTGATCTCTAGCCGTATATGATACTTCTCCGTCCTTGTTGCGTTCTGCGGTAAAGATATATCCCTTGAACATCTTTACCCCATCTACAGAAAACTCCACGGAACTTCCTTCCGGGATGGCAATCCCGCTGTCTTCCAGGCAGGTAAATGTGAGGGCGCTCGGAGTATCAAACCGCTCTGTTGTAAGTTCGATTTCTTGGGCTGCAGTTGCATAATCGGTGATTACCGTCTGCGTGGCCCCGCCTGGAGCTGACCCTATTGTCTGAATCTGTAATGTTATACTGCTCATAATAATCACCCTGTTATCTGGATCTGGCTTTCCTGTACCCATCCATAGGAGCCCACATGGACCGGATAAGGATTTCCGGAAACAATCCATGTCACAGTCGTGCTGATATTATTCGCTGTGCCATGAGGCTTTCCGCCGTAACTGTCATAGCAATATTCCCCATTCACCACTACGGATGCGCCTACCCGGAGCACCGGCGTTTCCACTGCCCTTTGCTGCTCTGCGGATGCATCACTCTGAACCGGTTCCCCTCCAGATGCCTGAGGCGGAGTCGTGACTATACTGACTGTCTGAGGAGAATAGTCCCTGTACTCCTGCAGTTCCAACAAATAGTACATATCTCCCGGCTCACCACCCTTATCGGTAGTCTCGAACTGACTGACTATGCAGCGGATATTTGTGTCATACAGATCAGAGCGGCTGATAATAAGCCGCCCTTTCTGCTTGCTTTTCATTGCTCTACTGATCTGCTTTTCATACCATTGTGGACTTTTGGCACCCTTATTGATATAAGGGTCTACGCTGTCCTCGCCGGGAAAAAAGCCTTTCCAGGTAATCTCTCTTAAGCCCGGCCGCTTCTGCACAACAACCTCTCCCACGCCGATGATATCCTGTTTCTTATTGTTGCTCGGGTATTTGATTTCAATCTCCTCCGGATTAACTGGTATCCGTATCTTCGTACTTCCAAATTTCAGATAGATAGAAGTTGTATTTTTAAGCTGTCCCATTCCTTCCTCCTATCCGTGTGATACCGCAGTTCCGGCGGCAGCCTGTTCAATCAGGATCGCTTTCAATTTATCCGCGATATCATTAGCAGTCAGATTCTTAGCGGCACTTTCTGGAATGGATACATTGATCTGCGGAGCCATCGTCTGAAGCTCTATATTATTCATATAGCGTCGTTCTGCCAGATCTCTATAGATCTTGATATCTTCATCGGAAAGCTTTACATCATCTTCAATTTTACCGACTTTTCCAACCTTCCCAATGTCACCCAGGTTGTCCGCGGTTGGGATAGACGATGCGTCAAAACCATTCAGCCCTCCCAAGCTATCGGTCAACGATTCCAGGCTGAGATCCATGTTGTCCAGTTTTGACCCCAGGTTCGCACCAATATCACCAAACTGTTGCGATGTTGCAACCACATCAAGTTCTGACATACGCTTAATCTGGACTGCATTTTCTCCGAATGTATCATCAACCCATCCGGACATCTTGTCTCGGAAACCAGACACAGCACCAGCCATGTCAGTTCTCAAAAGTGCATCAATGGCGCCCGCCACCGTTTCTACAATACCCAAAATCGAATCAAATACATCAAAAAATAAACGAACTGTTGCTCCAAGAGGATCGTTCCAAACATTCGCAAAAAACTCTGCAAACGATGCGATTACATTCCACAAGGATGAAAAGACGTTGTATCCAACGGCATACAGCAGTCCTAAAACCTGGCCGACAAAGTTTCCGATCTGCTGCATTCCAAAACCAAACTGCTGTGCAGCAATCAGTGCTGATGAAAGAACAACAATCAGCAACAGAATAGGCTAGTGTGCCACTGCCCATGCTGCAGCTGATGCTAATGCGCTCCCTACATTCGCCATACCGGTCATGATAGCCTGCCCTTTTAAAATGACAAGAGCCACTCCTATCGCTGCCAATACCGGCAAAATGAAATCCAGATTATTGGACACCCACAAAGCAGCCTGCCCTATTGTGGATAAAGCGCCTATACCCACTTGGGCCAAAATCGTAAACAAGTTAATTGCTTGGATAATTGCCTGTTGACCTTCGTCAGAATTTAAAAATTTGCTCCACCCGGAGAAACTATCCTGCAAGCTCTTTTGGATTGCGTTTTTCCCCATGGTAAAGGCTTCGGCCAGTGTCATCGGCATCTGTTGGAACTCTGCATCGATCTCGTCTGTCGCCTTCAACATCGCATTCTTCACAATTTCTGCAGTAATCTGCCCATCTGCTGCCAGATCCCGGATTTTCCCTATATCCTCTCCCAGATAATCCGCAATCGTCTGGATAATATTGGGCGCTGATTCAAAGACCGCATTCAGCTCTTCTCCTCGCAGCACACCAGAACCCAGAGCCTGCGTCAGCTGCAGGGATGCTGATGAAATTTCCTGCTGCGAAGCACCTGCGATTTTAAACTGCTTATTTAGATTTTCTGCAAACTGGACAATTTCCGCACTGGATGAAAATGCCTTACCTGCGCGCTGGCCAAGACCCGCCACCACCTGTGCTGTGGTATCGTATGCTGATCTTGTGCGCTGAGCTGATACATAGATCATATCCTGTAATTCAGCAGTAGACTGGAGGCCGTCATTCATTAGATTTAATCGAGCAGTAATCTGCGTCTGCTGGTCAGCAACCCCTAAAAAGGATTTTACAAGGCTGACCGCTCCAGTTGCTACCGCAATTTGGCGAAATGTTCGCAATAGGCTGCCTGCCGCTCTGCTTGTCTGCTTTGTTTCTTCCGTATGCCTCCGCTGATTAACCCCAATCTGCTGAATTGTACGGTTGATCTCATCCATTCCCTGAACGGAGATATACTGGAGCGCGTCCGACATCTGATTGATACTCTGTGTTACTCCATCGATTGACTGCCTGGTTTGTGCCGCTTCCTGTGCAATGGAAGTCTGAAGCGTACTACCAACGCTCTGAATCGTTCCGTCCAGATGCTCCATCTTTGCGATAGAAGAGGTTCCAAGGGAGAGGAACTGACTAAATGATGCACTGAACCCATCTGTTAATACTAATTCTTCCCGTATCTGTCCCACATTTCTCCCTCCTTATCTCGGTTTCGTTTCCTCATGAAAACGAGTCATCATTGCGTGCATCAGCAGTTTTTCATTCCTACTTCTGCGTTCCAGATCTTCTGGGAAGATACCAAAGGAGACGAAAACGAAATATGCCAGTTCCGTCTCCAAGTCACCTTCCCTTAAGAGTTTTTTGCCTCTTTCAGTTTCTTAATAGCATCTTTCATGTCATTGATGTCCATAACAGCATCTTCCACAATCTTCTTTTCTCCAGGAGAGAACATAATACCAGGAACATCCAAAGGATCCATAACACCATAATACTGGCAAACCTCAGCATCTTTCAGATTCGGCTCCACCATGCTCTCCACGATCATACGGTCGCCAAACTCTGCGGCATTCAACTGTCCTTCTTTATCAGTGCACAGCTGCATGATTGCGTCACTCTTTCCAGCTGAAAGGCACTGGATCACAAATGGCACCGGATTTCCCTCATCATCTGTAAAACGGTCCAGAATCAATTCCCGGGGCTTTCCGGCCGGGGCCGGTCTTAAAAATGCACTTAATTTACTCAAAATCTTTCTCCTCCTAACTGTGCCGGAGCATCTTTGAAATGCTGAAGCGGCTCAAAATCTGTAAAATTAAATGAAATCTCTGTCTGTAAATTCGATGTGGAATCATCCAATAATGCTATCGGGATCTTAGTTAATGTCACACCGTAAATCCCAATTACCTGAGGTCCAAGCGAAGAACCTTTATCATCATTGGTAATCTGGAAGTTAATCAGTGGAAATCTGCCTGTGCGCTTGTATTCCATCAGGATCTTTAAAAAAGCCGGGGTTCCATAGTACACCGTTGCGGTGCCTGAGTATTTCAGCCCTCTCACCTTCGTCTGATCTACAACAGAGCCCACAACCGAGAACTCATCCGTCTGAACCTCTGCACTGCTTTCAAACTTCTTCATGCCAAACAACTCAATGTTCTGCCCATCCACAACCATAAAGCCCTTTCCCGCTTTACCGCTTATGGCATCCTGGGCCAGTAAATATCCCATATGCTACCTCCTACTCCGTTTCGGTACTTGCAGATACCGTAACCGACATATATATTTTCTCAATACTGTCCACCGGCTGGATCTTTACTTCGATCAAAACCGCATCAATACTGTTTCCGGCCCCTACCGTTACATCCTCAGCCTCAAAGTTCTGAACCCCGCCATTAGCCTGCATATCGTTCAGATAGCCCACAATCCAGCCTTTCAGCAGGCCGCGGCCGGTCTCATCATTACTTACCTTGCCAATAAAGTAATTACTGAAATGCTCATACACATCATTGCAGAACTGATTCAGCACCCGCATTACACGATTTTTGGCGTACTCCTCGCCCTTATCTACCGTAAAGCTTGTGTGGGTATTGATATCTGTGCATACCTTTACTTTATCGAATGTATCAATAAAGACGATTTCCCCTGCCTGAATTGCTGCTTCAATCTGCGTATCCGTAAGCTTTGGGCTGGCTTCGATTGCATCAGGATAACGAGAATAGGTCAGAGACTGATTATACAGCGCTCCTGCCTCTGCTCCGCCTAACCACCAAGTAGCCTTCTTCGCGTCCAATACAGTACCATCATCCAGTTTTATGCCATTATTGACTGAGATCACCCATTCACTGTTCGATGCCTGGGCATTTGCCATAACGGCCTGGCATTTTAAGCCTACGTTGTTTGAAACACGCTTTACAAACGCCGCAACTGCCTGAATCGTAGTCTTGTCCTCGCCGTCATAGATCAGCACATCGAATTTATACGGTTCCATCGCGGTAAGCCAAGCTGCATAATCTGCCGTGGATACAGATGGATCTTTTCCATCTGTCAGTGTTTTTCCTGCTGTGGCTGCAAGCTCTCCAGATCCACTGAATGTAACCCAGGCGTTACCCGTTAGATCCTCGGCCTTTTTCGCAGTCTGCTCATCCCTTACAGATCCATCAACCACCGTTGCAACCTGGAATGTAGTTTCTTCATCCGGATCAGCAGATATCACAATCGCAATATCATTTCCCCGTACACCTTCATAAACAGCCGTTGCAGTCAGCGTTCCTGTTGTTGCAGTTGCCTTCGCTCCCCCGGATCCCTTAGGCCGATACAGGAGGATCTTTGACGGCCCCGCCGTAGTATCACTTCCCTTCATCATCTCCCGAAGAAACAGCGCCTTTTCACTCGTTATATCGTAACCGATATATGGGGTCAGATCCTCTCCGGGGATAATTGTCTGCACAATCCCCAAAGCCCCCCAGGAAAGGGGCTCTGCAATCGCCACAATCCCCCGTGTGCCAATATTTGCTTTGACATTGCCCTGTGACTTGGTGTTAATGTACACACCAGGCTGGACTTTGTTCTGGCTTGTCCATGTGCCTCCTGCCATTTTTTTGACCTCGCTTTCTTTTTTTGCATAAAAAGAACGCCCATCCAAAGAAAGACGTTCTAAATTATTGGTATCTTATTTCCTTTTTTGAAATGTTTACTTTGCTCAATGCTTGTAATACGTATTTACATGATACGTATTATGTGATATTATAATAATGCAAGGGAGGTATAACAAATGCCGCTAAAACCAAGAGAAATGGAAAAACTAATCCTTGCAGATGGATGGATATTCAAAAGCCAGGAAGGCTCTCATCGGAACTATATACATCCAATAAAGCCTGGAAAAGTTACAATCCCGTTCCATCAGGGTAAAGACTTAACCAAAAAGACTGAGAATTCCATCAGAAAGCAGGCGGGGCTCAAATAGCCCCAACCTGCCTTCTCAAATAATTTTAGGAGGTATATATATGTTATCCGTGTACCCAGCTTGTTTTTTCAAGGAAGGAAATGGCTATTCTGTCATTTTTCCAGATCTTAACTGGCTTGCCACTCAGGGCGATACACTCCAAGAAGCCATGGAAATGGCCATTGACTGTCTCGCTGGTTATATTCATACTTGCAAAAGAGATAACGAAACTCTTCCCAAACCATCTGGATTGTCAGATATTGATCCTCAAGCTATTGCAAAAGAATTGGATCCAGATTCTCCTCCCTGCGAAGCATTCGTTAATATGGTGTCTGTGGATGTGGAAGCTTATGCAAAAGAGCATTTTGAGAAATCCGTAAAAAAGACCCTGTCCATTCCAGCATGGTTAAACAAAGCTGCTCTGGAACAGGGAATCAATTTTTCTCAAACCCTTCAGGAAGCCCTACTTGCAAAACTCCGGACATAATCCTTAAAGCTGTCCTAAATGGGCGGCTTTTTTACTTGTCTTTTAATTTTTCATCCAGAAGCTTTTTCGCTTCTTCAATGGTGTATTCCGGTTCTGTCAGAATCACCCTGACAAAATCCCGCTGGTACCCAGCCAGATGCTTACTTTTCAGTAGTTTGCCAGTCGGATATTTCTGCTCTTCTTTTTTGTGCGACGTCGCAACAGAAGGCTTGGACGCTGCACTTTTATTTATCGTCTTTGATGCCATAACTTTCCTCCATTTCCTGCATCGGATTTTCTTCCTCTGGCAGCCGCACCCGTTCCTTGATATGGAACTGATAATGCAGTTCCCCATCCTCCGTCTGCCACTGCCTCTCATGTGTTCGGATCCACGCCGTCTCATCACCCCCATCCGAATAAGGGAACAATTCCAGCGCCATATCCAGATAATCCGCAATCTGAAGAATCTCAGCATTGGCATTGATGATGTTGCGCTCCTGCACAAACACAATATCCACACCCAGGTCACGTAAGAACCTCTCTCCTATCTGTCCCTCTATGGTAGAGGGCATGAAGAAGATGAAAAAGCAGGGTGGTTCTGTGCCCTGCGGATTAGGGCTGTCATAAACCGGATAAACCGGGTATCTGGAAGTAAGGACACCCGCAAGGCTATCTACAATATGACCCAATGAAAAAATCATTTGAACGCCTCCCTTACCCGTTTATCCAGTTCCGTCCGTACCACGTCCCGGTATTTGCCGATTGCTTTCTGTTTCATGTATTTTCCTTTCACATAGGTGGTCTTTGTTCCGACCATAAGACCGCCGGAACCATTCGGTGACCGTTCCAGCAAAGAACCATTCTTTATCAAACCTGGTACAAAATGTTTATCCACCCGGTGGCCATCATTCACATAAGAGGCATACTGCATATAGTTGCTCAATTCTGTCCGCACACTCCTCCCCATGATTATTGGAGTTATCTGACTGTCCGTAGCCCAATGCTGTGCCATCTCGCCCGATCGCATATTTGTCCCGGCGATCGTCCCGTCATTGGGCGGCGTATTCTCTGTTGCCACCCGTACAGCCTCAATGGTAGCACCTTCCACCACCTCTGCCATGATCTTAGGCACATCCTGTCCGGCCCTGCGCAGCTCATCCAGGCGTTTTCTCATCTGAGAGCCAAAGCTTGACATAGAATCACCTCACAATATTGTCTTTTAACAGACCAACCTCTTTATGCTCCAATCCGGTCATTCCACCACCTACCGGATCGTAATATGCCACCGGCGCTCCGGCAACATACCGCTCCGGCTGGTTTGCGTGTCCCAGCGATCCTCCCCGGATCACCAGCAGCTCATCCCCTGCCCGGATATCCACCGTTAGGTCACAGGCCAGTTTCTCCACCGACCGTTCCCTGGCTGCATTATCGGTCATTGCAGGACCGTCTTTTTTCGGACTGTATACCCGGCAGGAAACAGGAAGTTGATTTACCTTCTGCCTCTCCTGTCGGGTCATATTCCCGTCTTTCCGGGACAAAACTCTGTAAATATCAACGGTGTCTGTGTACCATCCGGCAAAAATAGGATTATCAAACAGCATACATACCTCCCATTCCCACCATTCGGGCCATCGTCACCAGCTGCGAACCATACTGTGTAGCATTCCAGCTCCCCCACTTTTCGGTCCCAGCTGTCACAGCGCTGTTATCATAGCTAACCGAGGTGTCTCCCATAGCGACCGTCTTGACCACGCCTTTCTGCTCGGCATTGCCTGCTGCCTGTCCAGCGTTTTGAGATGCCGGGGCATAGGTCTTAAGATACATAGCCGAAAAATGTGCCACATAAAGCCCTGCCGCATACCTCCACATACTTCCCCAGCGGGACGGCAGTACGCTGTCATTCGCCTGTTCCACAAATACCTGCAGCACAGATTCCGGCACCAGACATTTGCGCTGCGTCTCTTCGTTTCCGATTGTCTTATGCTCCAGGCAGAATTGCGGGAAATCCTCCAGGAAAGCAGACATGGTATAGGATCCCTGCTCTCCTGGCTGCGGAACATTTGCCGCTGTGATTTTCGCATTATAAAACGCATCATAGATTGGCCCCATACCATCGCCTCCTTATTTCTTTGAGTTTCTCTTTCCGGTAGCCTTTTCATCTTCTGCAAGATCTTCTTTTGCATCCGGGCGGATATCTGCTGTATCTGCCTTATCCGCAGCAGCCTCATCCGCAGCCTCTAACTGTTTATCCTTACTTCCCTGAGGCGTTGCAATCATACCGGACTGAACTGCAGCCTGGATGAGCCAGTGATCAGCCACATCCGAGGGAATCTCTCCGATATAATCTTTGGGAATCACATATGGATCATTGTTTTCCCGAGGAATAAGGAACCTGTTTTTTGACATGATAAACATCCTTCACTACCTCCCTTAAATTCCATCTACATACAGCATGGTCTGATCGTAAAATACCTCTGTTTCAGACACGTTTGCCGCGTACGCTGTGTCATAGCAGAAATGTTCTGTGTTTGACCCTGTCATGGCACGGGTCAGCGGTGCAAGCTCATCCATGGCAAGATAGCGCTCCTTATTGCAGTACACTGCCATTCGGTCCTTTTTTCCGGCTCCTGCTCCCTTACACCAGGAGGTTGCGCCGATGAAGAGATCTACACCATTCTGTTTTGCCACGTTGTTTTCCAGCAGGAATGTAAGGATTGTCTTTTCGGCCAGATCACTTACCCTTGTAACTGCCAGATAGTTAAACTGCTCATACGGCATAATGATATGGTTGGGGATTGCGTCCCGGTCATATTCTGCCGCCTCCCAGGCTGCCAGAATCGCCGTATTGATATCATCCAGAATCTGGTCTGGCGTCTTGCTCCTAAAAGTTGTTCCACCAGACGTCCCAGTAGACGCCGCGCTGGTGATTGTCACATCAGCATTATTCAACAGACCTGTTGTGCCATAGCGTTTGAATCCTGCATATGTATTTTCCTCCATATGCTTATCGTATGTCAGGCGCAGGCCATCCCGGAGCAGGCTGTCCAGATTACGTCCTGTCATGTTTCCCCGCTGCATATCAATCCACATCACCCGGGTTCCCATTGCCACCATATGGGATTTGTACAGGCCTTTCTCGAAATTCGCCTGAATCATGGGGATACCGTTTGCTCCTCCGGCATGGTGCAGGTTATCGCCGGAGCCTCCGGCGGTGCCGTATCCCACCTGCATAGCACTCACAAATTCAGCCCAGCCGCCGCCTACCCTCATAGGAATATCTCTGGCATAAGTAACACTGGTAAGAGGGGTCCTTACCAACGTATCTCTTTTTTCCAGCTCTGATGTTAAAAATGCCTGTCCAGAAGCGATCCCGGCGGCATCCATTGTCATACGGGCTGCGTTTCCTCCGGTGGTAGCCCCACCAGCGCCACGCGCCACCTGCATACCTAAATCCATTGTACCTACGTTCTGAAATGCCATTTTACTCCTCCTTATGCGTTGATCATTGTTAAAATACTCAGTTCTGCCACACCGTTTGCATCGGCACTGCCTCTCCATTGAGCATTTGTCAATTCTACTGTATTCGTGGTGCCCTCCTCTGCCTCAAATCCCCCTACCTTGGCGTTGGGGTAACTTCCATTCGCTTTTGTCCGGATATATACCTTTCCCCCAAAAGCAGGGTTTCCTTTCTGACAAATCACATTGATGCGGCCACGCTTGAATACAGACACGGCCTCTCCCGGCTGGTATGCCCCTGTATTCTGACCCAGGTAATCCGTAGCGGATTTGATTTCCCTGGCCGCCACACCTGCAAACTTCGCCGCTGTGCCATCTGCTCCAAAGGGAACTACCGCTCCTGCCGTCCCGTAAATCAGAGCCTGTCCAAAAGCTACGGCTACATTCCCCTCCAGCGGATGGGAATCCACGATCATATCAGGCTGCCCAGAATAACTACCGGCATATCCGTGGGGCATTGTCTTTCCGATTGTCTGTCCTCTCATTACTGTGTACCTCCATTCTTGTGTGGGTTCATTTGGTCGTATGCACTCTGCAAAGCACTTAAATCCGTAGCCTGTTTATGATCTGCTGCGTTCTGTGCGTTATGCTGGGCCGCCTTCATGAGCTTTGCGATATCTCCATCGGCTCCCGATCCTGTCACACAGGCAATCAGTGCATCAGATACTGCCTTACGTTCTTTCTCGTCTTTGATAGCGGCTACGGCGGGCCTTGCAGCCTTTAAAAGAGCAGCAGCCAGAGCTTTATCCACGGCCGGCGCCTTTTTATCTTCTCCTCCTGCCGGTATACCTTTGCCTCTTTCTTTTCCTCGCCTTCTTCATCTTCTCCCTCCAGCTCCTTGATAGCCACATCCATGGGATCATCTTCCGGCTTTTCCTTTGCCGCTTCGTCGAACAGACTTAACAGCTTATCCACCTTCTGATCCAGGGCAGTTAAGAAAGCGGCATCCTGTACCGTCTGAGCGGTGCCAGTATTCCCATCTTTTTCTGGTTCTCCTCCATCTCCCGTGCCAGTATCCTCTTCCCCGAATGCATCTGCCGCATCCATAGCCAGCTGCTCAATCTCTTCCGGGCTTTTATCCTTTACGGCCTGTCCGAAGATCTTAAAAAATAACCCTTTCTTTTTCATAGCTTTCCTTTCCGGCCGTTTGGCCTGATCTTTTTTAACTGTATTTGAATCTAAAATCGCGGCCCGTTTCCCGGCTCTTCCCCGGTTCACGACCGCAATGTGATTCCCTCGTATATTCTTTTGGCTGAATGCCCCGGATCCATCTGAAACATATTCGCACTCATAACCACAACTGATCTCCCGTTTTCCCCGTTGGATCGCGTCAATCAGTCCTCGGTCATGAATATGCAGATCCGCAATTACATAACCCTCCCATTCATCGGTTCCTTTTCGTATGTTCTGGGCATGGCCCTTTTCATACATACTTGCCGTGTCCGGGGTAAGAAGTTCCGGTGGATGGTCATCTGTAGTCGGTTTCCCTTCAAAACTTGCAAGGGCTGCATCAGAAAACACTTCCTCCGGATACCGATGGACAACAACTATTTTTTCCGCATCAGCCCCCGAAAGCCCCAGTTCACGCCCCAGATATTCCTGATCACCAGTGCGGGCAATCGGGACATTTCTGCAAATCAAAAAGCCCTCGCCAGTTTCAATCTGGTTCGGACTTACGGTGTATCCATAATATGCAAGCATCTTTCTGTTTCCTTTCCGCATTTAGTACATCTCTGCACATATCCGCCATAAGGGCCTTGATGGCGGCACCAGTGCTTTCGATACCGATGTTCACAACCAGGCTTTGCCCAGAAAAACAACCGTTTCAGCCAATTTCTCCATTTGCTCAGTGTTCTTATTGCTGCTCCTTCCTGTTGCGACGTCGCACAACCTTAAGAATGGTACAAAAAATACCACCAGTACAAAACCAGTGGTATTACAAGATTTCTTTGATATCTTCTTCCGCCAGCAGTTCTCCGCTGCCGTCTCCGTATTTTATCCGAGCAACCATAACATCTGTGTCATCGGTGTCTGATTTGTTGGCGTATGTAAGCATCTCGAACCTACATTCAATCCGTCTTCCATCTGTTAGTAACAGCGTTAATTTCTCTCCCCGCTCACCTTTTTCGAATATTTTCTTTAAATTCGGCGAAATCTTTGCCCGACACATGATCAAACCTCCTTTACCGGATGCAGGTGTACCCCCTTACCTGAATACCGAATAGCAAAACGCTTTGTTTCTTCGTATCTGCCTTTTCCAAGATTAAAATATTTTCCGATAGGCTCCTTCGCACTGATAAATTCAATCGGGTACTGCTGATTCTTGCGAAAATCAAATTCCCCAGTCCCGGAATATTCATCCATCAGCTTCTGGATATCCATATTTTTGTAAAACATATCCGGGGCCGTACCTTTCGTTTCCAGATCAGAACGTACCCGCTGTTTCCACTTCTTCGTTCCCTGAATGTGCTCCTGCTGCTTCACGTTTCTTACAGCTGTGATGATTTCTCCATTCCTTAATTTCTCTTTGAAATTACGGGACTTTTCATGATTTGAAACTCTTTTCCTGAGCGCTTCAAACCTTTCACCTTTAGTATACTTCATTTCCCTGAATTTTTCAAAGTCTTTCGGCACTTCATTTCCCAATACTGCCCGGTACTCCCTATGCTGCCTCTTATCCTGCAGGAGCCTCTGCCGATTCCGCTCCTTCTCACGATATGCTTTAATCTGTTTCTTTGTGCGAGGATCCCGATTGATAGGATTCTTTTCAGGGTCAGAGAAATCCTTATCCTTCTGGATCTGCCTCTCTGTTTTTCCTATGGTCGTATACTTAATAAATGAATGGAGGCAATTTGGATGGATATTCAAGTAGGTATTGGTCAGATCGTCCGATCCATCTGGATCCACCTTCCCGAAAGCCAGAGACAAGGGCGGGTAATCTGGATTTGTCCCGCTTTTACTGTACACCCGTCCCTCAAGCGCTGCGCATACCTTACAGGTACTGCCAACTTTTGCGATCTGCCACAGGTCATAGTCATCCGCTGTGAGGAGGGCTGCCACCTCTGCCTGATGGGCAGTTGTGCGGACAGCCATATTCCCATAACTCTGCAAGGACCATTTGCGCCCTGCCTTGTCCACAAAAGCGGTAATTCCCTTGTTTTGCATCTCCTGTACCATAGCCTGACTGCTGTTAATCCATGGGGCGCCTGCTGCCTCCTGGCGTAAAACCTGCTTAAGCGCTGTTTCCCGGAAGGGATCAGCCTCCAGTCTTGCAATTGTGTAGACTGTCTGCACGCTTTTATAAACGGTTTCCGACACCTCCGCGATCTCTCCAAGCAGATTATCGGTCAACTGCTGTATAATGGCAATCTGAGGCGCTGAGAATGTCTCAGTCATCCTTCGTGCATTAGCGTAGCCGGAAGCATCCTTATCCGAATGGTAGAATATCTTTTCGATCATTGTAGGCACATATGCCCAGGATTCATCTACCATGTTCTGGAGAATCCTCTGAACCCGTTCCAGAGCGGCTACCTCTGCATAATCCACATGGCCCGCCCCACGCTTACGGTTGATCGCATTTATGATCTCCCTCTCTGTCCGCAAAAACAGCATACGCATAAAGGCTGTCACATCTGCCCGATCCGGTGGAAGGATCTTCATCTGCGTTGTCATTCAAGCTCCTCCTCACTCCTGTCATCCGGTTCCCGCGGCAGTTCCAACCCCATTATCGGATCCTGCATGGCCTTGGAACTGCTGTAAGTCTGGCCTCTGCCCGCCTCAATGCTTTCATCCGTGATTTTGCCAAACATTCCGGTTTCCTCGGTCAGCATCTGGAGTTCCTGCTGCGCCGTGGCAGCGTCGATCAGGTCATTCTGGTACACTGCCAGGACTGCATTTGTCTTGCGTTCGGCGATCTCTGCCGTTTCTCTGGCATCTGGGGTCTGCATCGGCGGGAAGTCAATCTCCAGATCATCTGGTATCTGCCCCCAGGCTGACACCGCCATGATAGGCAGCAGCCTTTCTATGATCGCCCGGAAATCAGTTTCCCTCAATCCATCTATATAGTCGTAATAATTACGCATATCGGATTCGCCGGTAGAGTTCATTCCTGCCGGTGATCGCCCAAACAGTTTCGTCACTGGCGTTCTGGCTGCTCCTGCTACATCCATCATCACTCTATCATACACATCTGCCAGGCCTGTAAACGTATACTGTACATTGTGCATGGCGTCACCCTTATTGATAATACGGGTGCCGAAGTTGCTTTCCAGGATTGCCTGTGCCTGCATCAAATTCCAAAACCGGCGCTGCATCTCTGTATTTGCAGTCCCAAGAAGCTGATCCAGGCCGTCCGCCTCCAGATAATTGATATTGGCACGGAAGGTCAGGGCTGCAATATTGCCCGACACATTGTCACGCTTGACAATCTCATTGTATATCGCTTCCAGCTCCGATTCTCCCCAATACTGCTCTGCCACCTGCTCCAGCCACGGAAGCTCCCGGCCGATAAAACGGACAACTCTGCTGTGATGCACACGCACAACAGTTTGCCCGGTAATCTCATCCCGAATAATATAATAATCAGGCAGACCAAAATCAGGATCTGACGGATCTGATACCACATCGCTTTCTGGATACACACCACTCCATCGATCCAGAATCTGTAGTTCCAGGAAACTCCCAGGCATCACACTGTCCAGATCCAGGGGCAAGGACATATCATTTTGTCCCCTGATAAGAATTACTCCAACCGCACCGCCGTACAGCCTTCCCCAGCACAGCCCTGTCAGCAATTTCTTTCGTAGCTGAGTGGTCCGTTCCAGCCTGGCCATCTGGTCTATATATTCTGGGGCAATTCTGGACTTGATCTCATACCATTTGCGAACCATATCATTAGGGATAGTAGATACAATATTCTGAACAATCCAGTTGTCCCGGTACAAGCTGGTCAGGAGCTGGTAATTCTAGGTCATACGTGTCAAGGGGTATTCTGTTGCCTGCAAAAGATCCATGGTACCGAAACCAATCCGGGCGGCAGGATTAGAAAAGGCATCCATCGTTGCGGTGGGTGCCTGTGTTGTATCTGCCCGCGTGCGGCGGGTGTTCCTGTTTTTAGACATAATTAAGTTTCCTTCCTCTCTGCTTCATATCCTACTTCCATCCACACCCGCGCGTCATTGCTCACAACCGTAGTCGGGATGTACGTCCGAAGGGCCTTGTAGGCGGCGATCTCTTCCGGGGTGAGGCCGCGTTCGATGGGGGCGGCAAGCTGCCCCAGTATAACCACAGGATCTTTTAATGCATTAAGCTTTGCATTAAGTTCGTCCGCTGTCATGGATACATCCGATGGTGGAGATATATAAAACGCAGTACCACTTACCGCGAACACATATCTATTATCCCCTTTACTTACGCCATAATTTGTCCACGCTGCAATAGTACATAGTGCGGTTTTCCCTCCATTTGCATATGCATTGGACACACGGTTATTTTGGATAAATCTTCCTGGTACGTCTGAAGTATCCACCAACTTCCAGCCGCCGCTTATGCTTTCGGCTGCTACCCGCTGCACATACTTCCCTCGCCCAAGATCGATCTCATCGCATACCCACTGCTGGCCCTTGGCATCTGTATAGTTGCCGCCGGATGATACCGGGATCCCTGGAAGGCCGTTTGGAGTGGACAGCGTAAGGGACTGGGAGCGATCTGCACCGTCAGATACTGCCACGCCGAGGTTTCCGCTCTCCCCCGCCGTCTCCATCTCCTGCGGAGTTTCCGGGCTTGGCGTTCCCTTCTGATCCGTCCGCCCAAACACCCGCAGCCCCTTAAACGCCCGGCCCTCGGCGGCGTCCTTGATGGTGATGTCCGTGCCGGTGACAACAGCGTCAATCAGCTTAGGACCTCGATGCATACGGTACAGACGACCGGGATCCAATCCGATATATCCCATACCAATGATCATATCTTTTCCTAATCTATCCATACTCACCACTTAATCCTTTGAATTTCAACGCTGTTTTCCTCTGCCGCTGTTGAATACACATACAACGTGTTGAATGTCATCCCCGTCCCCGATGCCAAAACATTAACCGTAACAAGCTGTGCGGCATTTGGCAGAATTCTGATCGTTCCCTTTGCCCCCGGGGATACGTCGGATGATGCAGAAACATATATATCATTTTGTCCGAAATTTTTTACTAATACCTCTTTTGTAATCCCTTCCAAAAGAACCGTAACTTTATTTCCTTCCAGCGTAGATATTGTTCTTACGTCAAAGATCATTTTCTCCCTCCATCTGCTCTTTCAATACCCATTTCAGTCTATTCACTATATCTGAAACGGAAATACTACTCTCTGTTTCAAAGTTCACTCTAATATTCGGCGATAATGTCATAGATACCTGTCCCGCATTGCCAGGAGCAGGCCGAAGGATCTCCAACACTTCACTGTCCCCGCATCGGGAATATGTGATCTGTTCATATCCGTACGGAATATCATTCTTTTCTTCTTTGCTCATGACGCTATCCTCCATTTTGGTAGTTTTGTCTTGCAGTAGTACCGGAGAGCATCCGGCCCATGATCCTGCTGTTTTACCGGTTTCTCCTCACCACGTTCGGCAGCCTTATCGTCCCACACATAGGACTGCATTTCCGCAATTAGTCCATTACACCTGCGATTGATCCGGATATTCCTCTTAGCCAGAAGAGTGGATACAATGCGAATCCCATCTATTACCTCATTGTCTGCCGGTTTCACATAATAGCCACGCCCCTGCAGTTCGGTTATAAAGGAGGCAGCAGAGGGGTCTACAATGATCTCACACTGTTCCTCTGGCCTATTTCCCATGAACTCTGCCATATCATCCGCATACTGGGAATCTGTTCTCTGAGGATTGGGGCTGCGTCTGGCTTCTTCCGATCGGCTGTCCCACCGATATTCTCGATCAACCCATAGCGTCTGCCCATCGTCCCAGATATCCAGAAATACACAGGGATTCGTAGTACCGTAATCCACTGCTATGCTCCGAATCGCTGTGCTTTTCAAGCCCATCGGGCGCTGATCATCTGTATACAGATCGTCATCTGTGAACATGGTATAGGTCAGGCCCTCAGCGGCTTTCCACAGCCCCTTGATATAGCGTAGATAGAATACACCGGCATACATACCGCGGTACCGGGCCTTAATCTCTTCTGATAAACTCAGGTTATCATCCATGGTGAAATGCAGATACAGAAGTTTTTTCTTCCGGCACTTATCGATCCAGTTAAGCTTAAACCAATGCATCGGCCCTGCTGGATTGCAGTTAAACCAAAATTTCCGGCCCTCCACAGAACACCGGCCAGTAGCCTGATTGACAAAGGATTCCGGCATCAGTGCAACCTCATCAAAAAAGGTGCCCGCTGCCGTAATGCCCTGCACCAGATCCTGAGAGCCTTCGTCTTTTCCACCAAAAATGAAAAATAATTTGTCTTCCCTTTTCTTGTGACCTCCAGCATATTGGGAAGATCTCCAGAAATGTGATAATCCCAGCGGTATCCTCTGCTGGTAAGCATCAGCTTAAGATTCTGCAGCACGTTACGCTTGAAAGAACTGATCGTCTTTCCAGCCATAATAAAGTTCTTGCCGTCATGACGTTCCATGGCCCACATCACATAGGACAATGACATACTGACTGTCTTTCCTGATCGGATCGCACCGTCTGCGATGATCCCATCCTTATCCTTCACGGGACTGGAATCTACCCACCAGGTAAAAACCTGACGCTGTTTCCGAGAGAACTTTTGAAACTTAAATATCGGTCGTTTCTTCTTTATTGTTCAAATCCTCCGTTTCTTCTTTATCTGCAGAATCAGACCAGTCATCCTCCGTAGCATCATTAAATGCATCAATAAATCCATCATCTTCTGGCTCTTCTTCGTCCTCCTGACCTGCCTTTGCTTTGGCCGCTGCCGTCCTGATCTTCTGTTCCTCTAAATCCTCTTCTGACTTGGTAGTCTGACCCAGGGTATCGCGGATAGCAATGTACGCTTTCACATTACCAGACAGTGCCTCCCGTATCATAGCTGCATTAACAGCTGATTCCAGCGTACTGTCAAGTCCCAACGCATTCAGGACCGGAGTCCATTCTGGGCTATCTATTTCAGCCGTAAGGAGAGCGTTTAGTGTTTTCCGAAAGTCTGCTTTTCTGCGGCGGGCCGCACCAGATGCTTTGCCTCCTTTTCTTCCGTTTTTCACGGCTTCCTCACGGCTTTGATTACTTGTAAAAGGCACTAAGTTTTCATTGTTTGCCATCACCTCACCTTCCTATCTGGCTAAATTTTTGCAATCAAAAAGAGGCAGCCTGGGCTACCTCTCATTCGTTTCGTTTTTTGGGTATGGAAAAAGAGCCACATGGTGACGGCTCGATTCTGTGTCACATGATATAGTCACTTATTCGTGTCTAGTTTTAGCACTTCAGCATTTTTATACAACATATCCAATTCTTCACTCCACAATTTTAATTTAATTAAAATATTTTTTGTTTCGATGAAATCTTCATCAGTCATAATAATTGTTGCCATAAACGCACTATACTCTGCATCGGACTGAGCCATTAACAAAATATCGCGAATTCCATTTAATATCTTCGTTTTATTATATTGTTTTCCATCAGTTCTTTTAGAAAGAGCAATTGCCTTCTCGTGTATGTCTTCAAGTTTCTTACACATTGTGTCTGCAATTTCAATTCTAGGGGTCACTAGTCTTGATCGATTATTCAAGTCTAATAGATCCACAGTCCTTCTTCCTTTACTGTCAAGATCATTATTTTTACTTCTAATCATATATTGTTTTAGATACAAATATTCTCTTGGATCATCAACAGATGGGTTGATAATTTCACCATCTTTTATAATATCATGCGTTCCCTTGTTCGAATTGCACTGCCTACATGATGGTAATAAATTATCCCAAGATACAACCTCGTCAGGATATCCATCTTTATAAAGAAAATGTTCCACTTGCATTTCTCTGCTCTGCGTTCCTAGCTTTACTTCACAATAGCAGCACTTTTCATGCGACATTTTCTTCAAAGTATCCACAATATACTTTTTTCTCCAAACTGGATTTCCGTTCTCTTTAAATTCCTTAACCAACTGATTTTCAACTTCCGGAGTTAGTTCAATGGGTTTATCTGGGCGTATTAACTTAATCATAACTTCTACTCCTCCATACCTGCCATTTGGATTTGTAAAAGTCTTCTCAGTGTACTATTAGGATGAAGCATTTTATCTAAAATAGCATAATTTTTCTTAATTTCTGGGATATTCTCATCCATCATTGCCTTGTCAAATGCCTTAATTGTACTAGCATACACATCCGAAGTTGTACTAGGCATTCCCATAACATCTTTAAGAATTTCTTCCAATGTCCAGCCTTGTAGTCCATATTCGCCTAATTTCAGCTCTTTAAGTTTTGTATTTCCATTCTCATCTAAAGCAATAGCAATAATTTCGTCTTTCTCTATGCACTGAAGTATACTCGGACTATGAGTTGTTACTATAATTTGAGCAGACTCAAATATACTTTTTAATGTCTTCAACAGTTTTGCCTGCCATAGAGGATGCAAATGCATATCTACTTCATCAATTAGTATAATACCTTCAAAATCACTATGAGAAAGATCTTTGAATCTATATTCTATCTCTTTCAAAATCCCTAAAATAATGTATATACATGTTTTGTATCCTGAAGATAAATATTCAAAAAACACTGTTCCTTTTGTCGTTTCCAGCATTATATCATTGGTATGTGGATCAATATAATCAAATCTCGTAGTTCCATCTAGAATCCCAAATGCCTTCTGAGCTTCCTCTAAATTCTTTTTCATTGCATTTGTAAATCCCTTTTCTTGTTTAGAAAATAGACATCGATTTACAAACCATCCCTTGATCTCTTTTGAAGAAATACCAAGTGAAGCTTGATTTCCTATCTGATAATCTGCGTACTGCATATCGCTTGGTATAGCAGACAGTCCAGAATATTTAATTTCTCGGTTAGCTTGAAAATTCATTACAAATTTTGCATCTTTCAAATGCGTAACCGATTCTTTTTTCTCATGCGGAAGAAAATCTACCACCTTTCTATTTTCAGTGAATTCAGAAAATCTAGCAATATATTTCCCTTCTTGCACTTCTGCATTTCTTTTTATAATTTTCTCATTGTAAACAAAAGCATCAGCAATAATGTTTAAAATTGTTGTTTTTCCAACGCCATTCTCACCGCAAATTACATTCAATCTTGGATTAAATGTAAGTGATAATTGTTTTATTCCACCTATACCACTTATGTCCAATTTCTCGATTTTCATTTTTTGTCCTCCACCCAAAATCAACATAGTTGATATCATAGTATCACCTTTTTACCTCTCATTCAACTTAAAATCTTAACAGCACAAAAAGACACCCTATCTCTAGGATGTCTCTTGCACCTGGAACGTCTGGGTGGAGATCCCTAAACCAGGCTAACGGATCCTACAGGAATCGAACCTGTGACACGGTGGTTAACAGCCACCTGCTCTGCCAGCTGAGCTAAGGATCCAATAAAATGTGGGGCGGCCCAGCTGTTACGCCGGGCCATGTACTCAATGAAGAGGTATTGGTCGAAAGCCGTCGGCTGTATGCCTTTGGCTTCGGATTTTATTATAAAACGATATTTCCGATATAAACGATGTTTTTACTTAATTCCACAACTTTTTAAGTATTTATCCCGAATATATAGTCTCGGATAGTCTGGGTTATCCCGATACCCCAGTCTTTTTGCAACCTCTTTCCATGGCAGCCCATCCAGATAGAAATATTCAAATACTTTCCTGGTAGCCGTATCCTCGATTGCCTCAACCCACTTTCTAATTTCTTCTGCTTCTGCCTCTTTCTGATCCAGAAGCTGGCGCTTTCTTCTATATCGTTCACCATCAAAGCCCACCACTGCCTGCGGACGTTCAAAGCCCTTACTATAGTCTTTTATGACGCTGCTCCCCAGCCCTGCATCTGTTGTATTCATTTCATTCAGTTCCCACCTCAGGATCGCAATTTCCTGCATCAGTCTCTTGTAGCTTTCCAAGCGCTTTATTGTCATTTCCAACGGTATCACCTCCTGTATTTCTCATCCGGGCATAATGACGTATACGCATAGGCCGGCATCCGGGCTGACCACTCATCCAGTTTCGGCCCCCCGGATCGCCTCTGCGTCACTGGCCGCTACTGCCCGCTCTCTCCGCAGCCGGTTCGCCTTCCTTTGGGCCTCCGTTTTTACAATCCCCATTATGTATCCCTTCTTTCTGGCCCCGCAGCAGGGCTATGGCGTATTCCAGGTATGGATTTTTCTTCTGCCACATGACTATCCCATCCTTTTATTCCACTTTTTAATTGCCTCTTCCGGTGTATTAAAACTGCTCGTCCTCAGGGCACCCGCCAGAGAGCAATTCCCGTGAAATATGTGATACCCTATGTATTTTGTATCTTTACAATACGTTTTTATTAAGACAGCGTGGCCTCCACAGAATGGACATGGCAATATTTTGTTTTCATCTATCTCTGAATATCTTATAAAATCATGCATTATTTCTCGCCTCTCAAATGTCAGATTAGTTACTCTGCCATTCATACTCTCCAAAATACAACATAGCACATATGACTCGTATCAAAGGTTATTGAGATGATATTTTCACTTGTTATACCTTCCCAATTACTGGCCTTCTCCAGAATCGCTGTATTGATATCATTAAGGTTGTTTGTGTACTGCCACATGATCATGATTTCTGCTCCTCCTCTATCTCTTTCAAATGTCAGTTTCGTTGTGTAACGTTATGTAATCTTACGCAACATTATCATTGAGATACTTGTCCAGGGCCTGCCGGATTACCCAGCTTATGGCCCTGTCCTCCTTCTGGCAGAAGGCAGTTACCCGTTTTAGTTGCTCCGGATCCATGCTTATGTTCTGCCGGATGTACTTCTTATCGGCTTCTTTCTTTGGTCTTGCCATGCCTCTGCCACCTTCCGTGTATAGATACACACTTTTACTTAATCTTAAATTGATCAACCAATAGATCAACGTTTCATTTAGAAAGTTGATTAACTATTTGTCTGCACTGGTCATTCCACTCAAAACAATCTGGTTTATATGGTTTATCGCCAATCTTTCTTGTTTTTATTCTGCTTATTTTGCAGCAATGTCCTTCTTGCAACATCACGAATCCAAGCATATTGTCCGATTCACAATAGTGCCGATACATATATTGGCAATTCCCACATTTTTTATCTGGAATCTCTAATCTCGTCATCCTGTCATATATCGCAATCTGACAATCATAGAAATAATCGTTTATAAATCCCAGATTATTATTAATTGTATCTCTGAATTTTATTTCTTTATTTAATCTATCTTCATATGGATACAAAATAGCAAACAAACAATCTTCTCTGTACTTTTTATCAATAAAGTTATGTAAAAACGTTGATTTATCGACTTGCTCAACTAACGAATAATTAATACCTTCGTATTCGAAGTTATACGGCATTTCACTAATCATTTTTCTTCCAATCTTTCACTTACTCCCACACATCTGCCAGACACTTCACTGTCAAATTTCAGTTTACCAAATCAGTTTCTGGCCACATCTATTACAATAATTTTGTGATCCCGAAACGGCTCCAAGGCACTCTGGACAGTAATGTACCTTTGTTCCCGCTTTAAATACTACGATTCCTGCGCTTACATCTTCGTTTAAAATCTTTACTATCGTTTTTCTTGGGATTTGCAACTGCAATGCCGTATCCGCATCCTCTAATGCTTTGTATAAACTGTCATTGCACATATTACGTCCAGCATTTCCCATAAAATTTCGTATCACACTGATACTTCCAACTGCATCCACCTTTTTTCCTCCATCAAACCTTAATTTTCTTCATTCAGCCAGTCACGTATAAATTCCCGGCCATCATCATGCGTACACGTTCCAAAGCATCCGTTTCCAAAATCCGGACATCTTTCCGAACAATCGAATGGAATTCCATAAAGTAATTCCGTCAGTTCTTCTTCGCTCATGCTTTTTATGCGATCTATGTTTTTCATCTTCTCCTCCAAAGGCTAAATTTGTTCTATCCATGATATCAACACATATACTGTCCTGAGGTGATATCATGGATTCTTGTGAACTTACAGTAACGATTTCTGCTCTGGCCTGCTGTATTGCCGATGGCAAGTCTCCAGAAGAGATCGCCCTGATCAGCTCCATCTTTGTACAGATCGGTGACTCTCTGGCCACTATGGCTGCACATCAGGCCCTCTGTGCTCCCAAGGATACCAAGTAATTCCTTGGGAGAAACTCACTCCTCTGGCCGGTATGGCTCCGGCAGCGGCATCCAGGCAGTCACTGTGTCATACACATTTGCCAGATTCCTTTTCTCTTTTTCCACTAGATCACAGTATACCCATTCGTTATAATCATCGGAGTACTGCCAGATCCCTTCGCCTATATATTCTGCCTTATACACACCATAGCTCTCTGGGTGGTATGTCTTTTTCTCTTCTGGAAGCCAGTCAGCGTCATAATCGCTGATCCATTTAGAATGTTTTACAGTCGCCCAGACTGGTTCTCCTAGCTTCGGCAGCCTCTCCTCCACCGGGATCCAGCGGTGCCTATTCTGTTCTTCTAAGGCACTTATTGCTTTCTCGATAGCATAGTCCTCTGGATCAGGATATACATACCGATGTCCATATGCCCATATAGGAGTTCCAACCATATCTGCATAATCTTGCAACGGATTCTGCATTCCTCTTAACAGTTCTATTGTTTCTTTGATATCAGCATCCATATTTCTGGTATTTGCATCTGGAACATTAGTCAAGTGGTTTTGAATGATTTCTTTTCCCGTTCCATTCTCGCCTTCCTCCTTCCACTCAAGTGCCTCACCGCATATCTGGCAGTATTTCTGCCCCGGCTCAATCCTCTCATTCTCACATACTGGGCACATAAATCTTTCTTTTCCCTGCATCAAAATCTTAGCCATGGCTATTCTCCTTCCTCTCACTCTTCAAAACGCCATCATCATTCTGGTGTCTATATTGATCCTTCGGCAGCCTCTGGATCTTAAACCTTAATTTATCGTATCAAACATACTGATCTGATCAGCTGGCTCCCAGGCCAGCATTTCAGTCTTTGCCCTTCGATAAAAAGTACGGTCAATCTCAAAACCATATGCACTTCGCCCTAACTCATACGCCGCGCGTAATGTACTTCCACTTCCTGCACAGGGGTCAATCACAACATCTCCCGGATCTGTAAAGACTTCTATCAGATTTTTCAACACCTTTACCGGCTTTTGTGCCGGGTGGATTTTCGGAATGTCTTTCCCATCCCTCTCCCAGCGGAACCAGTTAAACACCATATGCCCTGTTCCAGGAATCGTCTTTCCGTTCTCGTCCGTCCTCACGCCGTTTCTGAATTTTGGCAGCCGGTCTCGGTACAGCACAAGGGCATATTCTGTCGCTCCTACGATCCGCATATTTGCTTTTAACACCTGCGGGCTGTAATTCTTACAAAAAACCAATGGTATGTAATTTACAAAACCATGTTTTTCTGCTGCCTTAATCAATGTCTGGATCTGCTCAAAACTGCAAAATACGATCATGCATGGGCTATCACTGCTGCGGCCACGCTGCACCGGTTTCACATCATCTTTTTTTAACATCTTTGAGCAAAAGTGGAAATACTCAAAAAGATTGAAATTGAAGTCCGAGTTAAATGCCGCCTTACCCGCCAGTTTGCTTTCCCCGTTCCTGTTATCCCCTCCTTTGTACCACATTGGATTCGATCCATAAAAGTTATTTCCTACGTTATACGGTACATCCGCAATAATCAGCTGCGCTGGAGGGATTGCATATTTTTTGTAATTCTGCATATTGTCTCTGTATATCTCACATTTTACTTTTTTTGTGTATTTCATTTTTCCAGAAAGAGCCGGGATATCCCATTACGGTGGCCACCGCTCCGGTCTCCTTTCTCAAAACTTAATTTTCTCAAATGAATCCATCTGCAAAGAAATCCATCTGCCCAGGCAGATCTACGCCGTCTGGTACGTTTTCCCATTCAACTCCAATGTAATCCAGCACCCGGCCCCAACCAAACTTTTCGCCAGTCTCCGGATCCGTACAGCAGCGGTACATCCAGAACTCCCATTCCTTAGGATTTCTTACACGCAACTGGTCAAACCTGTGGGGCCTCTTCTCCATATGGACTCCAAATCCGCACATACTGCATCCAGTTCTCTGTGCCCCTGTGGTGTATAGGGTTCCATCCACTTTTCTGACAATCTCCCCGTAAATCTCCGGTACTGGAGCATTCAGATCAAGAGCCAGCTGCAACAAATCCTGCCGCAGGAACGGGGCAAATGGCGCAGATCGGATTACTCCCTTGCCAAAATAGTTGCAGCCGTGTTCTGTAAGTGCCTCTTCTCTCTGGCCACCTTCCGATGCCATCAGTCCCAAAAATGGCCGGCTGCTATGTTTCTTTGCCCACTTCTCACACGGTTGTTCTTTCATGTACAGGCAACACTTATTCGATACCAAAAATGGGGCTATCTGGTAATTTACTCCCTCATTATCGTTCTCATAACCTGCAAACAGCTCCAGCCACTTCTGCGGCATTTTCATTCGACTCTTCTTGGCATAATGTCCCTGAGCTCCACACTCGCCTGTAATAATTGCATGGCGGACCGTCTTATTCTTCTCTGTGGGATGCTGTAGCGTATCAATCCGGCCTGCAATCTTCTTGGAGATTACCGGGAAACCATATTCCTGCAAAATCTGTACTTTGGGCTTCCCTGGCATGATAGATATTACTCCCAAGTCCCTATGTATCTTCTGAATACTTCTATCCTCCAAAGCTGATACAGATATAGCTGGAACATCAATCCCAATCTTCTGGAGGAACATCAGGAGCACAATGCTGTCCAGCCCACCCACACTGACATGGGCATTCAGCCCCATTTCATCCAGCTTGTCTATGTACTCTCGGGCCCGCAGCTCTGCTCTTCTCACCTTTACCTCGTAAGGCAGGGCCTGCATGGCGGTCATCTGCGCTTTCTTTTTCTTCTTTTCGGTCTTCCACTCTTCTGTAGTTAATTCTTTCTTTTCCATTTTTCTGAAAGGAACCTGCTATAGCATTACCCCGGCCGGAGGTTCCAGCTCCTTTCATTTTTTATCTTCTCATTTTCTGTATCCCTGAAATCAGGTTCTTCCGGTTTTCTGCCGCTATGACATCTCGGATTGATTCTTCAGGGAACGGGATTTGATAAGTGCGTTCCTTCATCCGGTTTACAATCCGCTCATCATACCTCAAATCCTCCAGGCTGGAATTGCTGGTAAAAATCGTAGGCAGCTTATCCTGATACCGCCCGTTGATAATGGCATAAAAGCGCTCCCCTATCCAGTCTTTGGGGATCTCTGTCCCGAAGTCGTCGATCACCAGCACTTCCACCGTTGCCAGAGCGTCCAGAAGATCACTTTCCTTCCGGTCCCGGTCATCCCAGGTCGCTTTGATCTCCTGGACGATCCGCATGGATCCGGAGAACCTGACCTGCATCCGGTACCTGCGTATCAGTTCGTTGGCTATGCTTGCTGCCATCCTCGTTTTCCCTGACCCTTTTGTATCAGAGTACAGGTACAGACCCATTCCGGCAGCTTTCATGTCCTCCAGGTTATCCAGATAGTATTTGACCGCTGCACACGCCTGCCTTATGGTTTTCCTGCTGTCCTCTTTCCGGTACACGTCCAGGCAGAATGTATTGAGCTCCATGTCTGCAAAAGCCTCTGGGATATTGGCGAAAGACAGCTTGCGCTCCATGATCTGGCGTTCTACCAGACCGCACTCACACCGACACCCATACTCTATGCCTTCCGCATCGCGCCAGTACACCCAGCCGGTCCCATGACATTCAGGGCATTCAGAACCCTGTGAAATCTTCCCCGGCATCTTCAAGATAGTTTCCTGCCGCTCTGCTCTTATCCGGCTTATCATCTTCTCCAAAGCATCCACCTTTTTCCCTCCTCTCCCGTTTTGCGGCGTCAATGACCCACTTCCTGATAGCCAGGTAACTGCTCTTGTGCTTGTACCCCTTCATTTCCACATACTCGTCCAGGTACCGGACAGCATCCGTGGTCAGGGAAGTTCCGTACTCGCCGGTCAGTTTTTCAAGCTCCTGGTCCGTCAACAGGACATGACCGTATTCACCGCGCTTATGTTTCACCTTTGACGGATCGGTGGGTTCTTTTGATACGTTAGTATCTTTCTTATTGTTTTGTTTTTGTTTATGTTTATGTTTATATAATGTGCTACTATTTTGCACACCATCTTGCATACTGTTTTGATTACTGTTTTGCACACCATCTTGCGTACCAACTTGCTTACTATTTGCTATAGTGATACAGTACACAGTCGTTTTGGTTCCCCTTTCCCGGAAATCAATCAGCCCTCTTTGTTTTAATTCATTTCTCGCTTTCAGTATTCCTGACCTGCTCATTCCCGTCAGTACTGACAGCACTTGATTCGGCGCTTGAAACCACTCTGTCCAGTTGCTTCTGTTGCATACATGCAATAACGCAAAGTATAACGACACCTGCCCTGTAGACAACGGATTTGTCGTGGCCGAATCCCAGAAAGAATTGATCATGGCTATGTAATTCATGTTTTCACCTACTGTCCATCTCCCTGCCTGCTTCCCACTCCCTGTATATCCGGATCCAGTCTACAAGACGCATCGTCACCAGCCATTCGCACCGGTCTTTCCGATGGAATACCGCGGGAAGAAGTCCTTTAGCGGCGTCCCTTACTGCCTGCAATACGGCATCCAGAAGATTCAGTTTCTCTACCCGCTTGCACTCTATATGGATCCCCGGGAGGCCTATCACATCCGCATCACCGGCAGACCCACAATACTGCTGGCCCCTGCGGCAGTCATAACCGTATTCCCGCAGGATCCCGGCCAATTCCCGCTCTCCGCGCTTTCCTTTTTCTCTCTGTGATTTTCCCATATACCTCCTTCCCGACCGGCAGACGGTCAGCCATGCCGGTCTTAGGACATTTATAACCAGATGGCATTTAATATCGTGACATATTATCCCGCCATCAGAGGTAACTCTTTCCAAATTCCCGCCGGAAATCTTCCCGGCTTCCATAATGCTCCTCATAATACTTTTGAGCCTTACGTTTCAAACTTTCATCAAGTACCTGATCCATATGTACACTGTAAGAGGCCATATTGTGCCAGTCTGGGCGCAGCGGCACCAGAAAGCCATATTTCTCTGACAGGGACCGGTTCGGCCCGTTAAATACATGATGGATGGCAACATTGCAATCTCCTGTAATGATACAGTGGTGCAGATCATCTGTGAGCACGCTATGCAGTTTTTTCATGGCGTTTTCTCCAATTCTTCTCGTACATTTCCATCATCCGCTCCAGTTCTTGAGGCGGGATTGTTTCAATTCCTTGTTCCTTACATTCTGACACCAGCCCATCAATCAACGCAGACATTTCTGCGGTATCATAGGTACTTGATCCACGCAGCATTACATAGGTACGGTACAGTTTCCCGTCCTTCCCTACCTTGACTTCTGATGTAGGACAGATATGGTAGGTTTCGGATTCATCCGCTTTTCTGGTTCCTTCGTCATTATCTGGAAGAACTAAAAATATCATTTGACCGTCCATAATCTCTCGACGACCATACCGCCTCAAAAGAATATTGTGTAAGTGTGGCTTGGAAATGTTGAGCTTGTCCGCCAGTTTTGTCACCATCTGCCAGTAATAAGCATTTGCATCCAAGCTGCGTTTCTTTTTCCATGGCTTTACAGTAAAGACCAGCTTCTCATGTTTTCTCAGATCATCCCACTCCGGGCCGATATCGTCCCGATCACACTGTACAGTCAGTTCCATCTGGTGAGAATCTATATCAATACGCAGACCACCCACAAATCTTCCCATAAAGTCCATAAGCTACTGCCTTTCCGGATTGTTCCATGGCAGTCCATCACTCCCGTTTTCAAGAGGAATTGTGGCGGGATCTATTGGCTTATGATTAGCTCCTATTAGGAAAACACACTGTCAAAGGGGTATGTAGCGGGGGTT
>OASZ01000475.1_pt1 | contig 35054 bp, 41 predicted proteins | sample 1501241 | NCBI WGS metagenome assembly OASZ01 (sample SAMEA2579926, study PRJEB22360) | human gut metagenome | biome: human gut; feature: human-associated habitat; material: faeces | place: Denmark | collected 2008/2010 | reverse complement strand
TTATGTCTGGGCTGTGACTTATCTGTCACAGCCCCTTTTGATGTTCCGCCAGATTCGGAGTTATTTACGTATTTAAAGACTGAGGCAGAAGTTAGGACAGAGGATAACCTCTATCTTATCAAGGGTGTAAACAAGCTGATCACGCAGGCCACGATTACCTGCGAACTGGATATGGATGATTGGAAGGCATCGTATTATCTGAAAACAGCAGATATTGCTGCACTGCAGACAAAAAACATAGGCGATGTATTGAATTATATCAAGCCTTCAGGGTGGACGGTAACCGGCGAAGAGGTCAGAACGATCAGACGCACACCGGATAAGGAAAAATGCAACGGGTACGATGTACTGATGCGCTGCAAGGTGGTATATGATGTGCAGTATGATTTTGATTGTTTGAGCAAGGTCGTTACTGTGATAGATCCATACGCTTCTATAGACACCGGATTGTATGTAACTCCAGAGTTAAACATGAAGGACCACACATATAAGGAAAGTAGCACAGGGCTTGTCACAAGGCTTTACTGCTACGGTGCTGATGATTTGACATTTTCCGATATAAACGACGGGAAGCCGTATATCGACCTGCAGGGCTACAAAGGCAAGCCGATAGTGACCTCATGGATAGATGGGCGATACACGAACAAGGAAAGCCTTCTGGCGGACGGAAGGAAGAAGCTGCAGGAGTTGGCAGCACCGGTTGGATCATACACAATCAATATGATAGACCTTGCCGCGGTAGATGATAAGTACAAAGACTTGAAGGTGAAAATTCGAGAGACAGCGCATTGTATCATTGATCCTGTCAGAGGCATCGATGTACCACACCGTATCGTAAAAATCCGAAAGTACCTACTGGATGAAGAAAGGTCGAACAATACGATTACACTGTCTAATGAACCTCGTAAAATAACGGATATGATAAACCAGATGCAGGAAAACGTGACCGAACTTACGCAGGATGGATATAAGAAAGAAACGACTATCCGGAACAATTCTGAAAGCATTGAGTTGATTGCAAAAGGGCTAGGAGAAGCTCAGTTGAAATTGCAGGAAGACCAGATCGTTGCGCTTATATCGAAGCCGATAAACAACGGTAACTCCATGCAGACTATGCAGGTGATTATAGATATCCTTGGTCTGACAATAAAGAATGGTGGAATCAAGGTATATGATGGTAACAATAGCCTTGTACTCTATGTTGATCAGAATACAAAGAAATTAAATTTCTCTGGTACGATATCAGGCACGACGATAACAGGAACACTATTCGATGGTGGAACTATCAGGACAAACGATGGGGACATTGGAGGATGGAGTATAAATTCCAACGGTTTGTATAACGGTACAGTCAAAATTAAGAATAGTGGAATCACCAATATCTATACATGGGCTGACCTGTATATTATCCGTTTGATAATTATGGGTACTGTGGATGCTGATGATGATATGGTCTATCACTATGATTTTAATGGAGATGGAAAGATAACACCAGCTGATTATGCTATGTTGAAGAATAGATTAAAAGCTATGTAGGAGGCGATTAAATGGATATAGTAGTAACACAAATTAAACAAATTGGTAGAGAGATAATGCTTGATGGAAACAGTCTTGTAGGTTATCAACATTCAGCTAATCTTTTTATCAAGCTTATCAAGGATGCATCGGAATCAAATCCATTTAAGGGAATGGTGTTATCTGGTTACTGTACTAGTTGGAAATCAGATATGCCGATCGTATGCCCTCTACAGGAAAAGGATGATGGGACATACATTTTGTTGCCTGATGGGGTGTTTGAAAACGAAGGCGATGTATATTTGTCTTTGGCAGCGATTGACGAAAATAAAATCGTTATCACATCTAACAGATTAGCTCTACAAGTAGATGTATCCAACAAAATCAAAGCTGCAGTTTCTCCACCGGAAGAATATTGGCAAAGAGAAGTATTAAGTGCTATGAAGTCATGGTATACGAGTAATGTTGATCCTTATTTTGAAAAAAGCAAAGAGAAATTAGATGATTTGATAGACCAAACTAACGAATCTCAAAAGGATGTAAAAAATGCAGTGGCACAATGTTATGATGCTATATCAGCACTGCAACTTGAAACATTCGATATGGACGGCGGTGACCCGTTCACACAAGCGAGCGAAGAAGACATTGATGTAAACGGTGGGTATCCGATTTAAAGAGAGGAGAATGAGAAATGCCATTTTATACAATAAGACCACGTGCTGGAACAAAGGCACAATGGGAACAATCAAATATGGTTTTGAAAGAACGCGAAATCGGTTATGAAATACCGAATGAAGGTGTTGGAAAGGGAACCGTTAAAATGAAAATGGGAGATGGAGTAACACCTTGGAATAGTTTACCTTATGCAATACCTGTCGCATTAACACCTAGCGATATCGTTACGACGGATTCAACATCCAATGCAAAAGTACCTAGTGCCGGATATTGTAAAAAGAAATTCGATGATATAAAAACCGAATTAAACAGAAATACTGTTCAATTAACTAATTCGGCATATCTTCCTATGGCCAATATGTATAGAAGTGGGCAAGTCGTTTATTTAAGATGTGCTGGTTATATGCAAAAGGAATTGGCAGCGAACGGAGAGACTACGATAGCTACGCCGTCGATGATTCCGGAAGCTTTTCGCCCAACAGTAGATCTAAATTTCTATGAAATCGTAGGTAGTACAAAAATTATCGCAAAGATAAATATTAAACAGGATGGAACTATTTTGTTTTCCCCTCTTGAAAAAATAGTAAAGGATGTTGGCGTCAACATACACCTTACATATATAACAGGAAAATCTACTATCTAACGAAAGGAGCATTAAGATATGGAATTTATTAAACTGAAAAATGGCAGTAGATATCAGCTGATCACAGACGGATTCAATGTCGGAGATAATCATGTGAAACTTGCTTTCATTGCTGATAGATCACTAAAAGAGATTCATTCTGAATTCTCAAAAAAGGAAAATGTTGAGACATTGTGTGTAGAAAACGCAACAGGCGAGACACTTACTGTATGTGATGGATATGTGGTTTTAGACAGCTACGTATCATTAGATTTGCATTATGAGGTATCGCCAGTTGAATATGGCGGTGATGGGGAAGTTGTAAAAGCAGCTGATTATGGTGAAGTCGCTTTCTTGTCTTTATATAAAGAAACAGCAGAAAGCATGCTGGAAGAATTGAAACTTAAGCAAGAGGTGACTGCACAGGCAGTTCAAGATTTGATACTGATGGCGGCAGGAGGTAAAGCATAATGGAAAATTTTCTGGTATATCGTATCTTAGATGGAAAGCTTGATTTTGCTGATGTCCCCAAAGCGCTAGAAGCCGGAGTGAAAAAAATTCTGGTTGAGATAGGTCACGAAGAATTAACGAAGTAGTATAAGAGGGTAAAACGCCCTACATATTGCCAAGAATGGCGGAAAGAGATGAGGTTATGAAACATATGACACAGACTTTAACAGACAACTATAATGCCTTTGTCGGCGCTGTAATCGCCGTACTGAGTATGGTATTTGGAGAGCATTGGTATTTATTCGCATTATTTCTATTACTCAATATTGCAGACTGGGTAACAGGCTGGATGAAGTCAAGAATCATGAAAAAAGAAAATTCAGTAAAGGGTTGGCAAGGAGTACTTAAAAAGATTGGATACTGGATCATGATTACGTTTGCATTCATGATTGCGGCAGGCTTAATCGAAATCGGTGAGATTATCAGTGTAGACTTACAGATTACTACGCTGCTTGGATGGTTCGTGCTGGCCAGTTTGATTGTGAATGAAGCACGTTCCATCTGTGAAAACTTTGTTGAAGCTGGATTCAACGTACCAAAAATTTTGAGCAACGGCTTAGCTGTTGCCGACAAACTTATTAACAAGGAAAGCGAGGACGAAGAAAAATGAAAATTTTGCTTATTGCAGGACATGGCGCAGGCGATCCAGGAGCTTCCGGATGCGGATACAGAGAAGCTAACCTTACCAGAGAGCTGGTCAACCTGATTGCGCCGAAGCTGAGAAAGTATGCGATAGTGGATGTGTACAACGAAAACCGCAGCGCATTCTATGATGTACAGAACGGTACATTCAAAATCGGAAAGTACGATTATGTGCTGGAAGTACATTTCAATGCATTCAATGGATCTGGACACGGTACAGAAATCTTTGTAACAGACAGCGAGCAGTATACCGATGTGGAACAGGCCATCATGAACAAGCTTGGAAAGCACTTCGTGAAGCGTGGTGGTTCCGGTGTCAAGGTGACAAACTGGCTGGTGATTTATACATGCAAGTGTTTAGGCATCAGCTCCGCCCTGTTAGAGACGTGTTTCATCGATAACAAGGCGGACATGGCCGAATACCAGGCACACAAAGAATCCGTGGCACAGGGCATTGTAGACGGCATTGCAGAAGGCTTCCAGTTGAAAGCAAACAGCGCAGAGCAGAAGCCAGGGAACAAGCCTGCAGCACAGAATAAACCTTCCAAACCATCCAAACCAGCACAGCCTGATCAGATTTTGCATAAAGGAGAATACTTCGTCATTCCAGGAGTGCATAGCGTAGACCAGGTATTGGCCAACATGGATAGCATCTGGTGCGAGGAGATGACCGGGAACGGCGGTAACTCCATTCAGGCGGGACCACTTACCAAATGTGATAAGAACGGTAAGAAAACAAAGTCACAAGTTTTCAGCGTAGGTGATTACTGGAAATGTGACAAGAAATTTAAGGTGCTTGCGGTGGATAAACCTACAAATTCAGTGCAGGCAAATGTCGGAGGTCGTAAAATCTGGCTGTATGCCGGACCGTTGCGCGAAGTCTAATACATAAAATTACCACTCATTCCTTCGGGGATGGGTGGTTTTTTTATGTATAGTTTGACAAAAAATTACAAAAAATGTATTATTTAGGTGTGATAATCATGAGGTGAGGGTATGGATTGGACGGGTTTAAATCAAATAAATACTATTTTAGGTATAATCAATGGTGTGGTTGGTATCATTAATATAGGAACAGCTTTTTGGGGGTGGCTAAATCATAAAAATAAGAAACAGTTTATGGAAAAGCTAGAAAAAGAGCGTATATCTGCTCAAAAAGAAAATGCAAGAGTATGCCGTACTTGCAAAAGCAATTTCAAGGCACGTATCACCTCACTAGAACAGACCAATAATAAGTTATTAGAAAAAGTTTCAGGATAGGAGGGGGTTTTATGATATACATCATTATAATAAGCTTGATTATAATTATTGTTCCGCCTATTTTTATAATACTCAGTAATTTAGATTATAGGAAAACGATTATAAGTGAATGTTCACAAGTTTACGGTATAGAATTAAATACCATAAGTGTAAAATATACAATATTAGAAGACAGGGTAGCTAAATATCCTATGATGAATAAAGAAATAAAAAGACTCATCAAACTGGAAAAAGATAAATATGTAGATATAAATAAGCTAGTAGTTGGTAAATTTAAAATATCTGATTTGGTACCTTTGTGTAAAAGTATACAGTTGTTTAATGAAATTGAAGAGTGTAAGGATAAGGGCGTTATTGATTTATTTGATGATGTGAGAGAAATGAATCATAAGATAGCAACAGTAAGGTCGCCTTTAAAATGCAAGATTAATGGTATGAAATCAAAAATACAATTCTTTATTATATTGATTATAGTTAAGCTATTTAACAAATTTAAGGATTTTACCCGGCAAGATATAGAACAAGTTGAGAAAGATAACGATTTTACAGTTGATTCAAATTTAGGTTTACTTAATTAGCTACTCTCCACACAAGAGAGTGGCTTTTTTATTTACATTTCAACATATAAGTAGTATAGTATATAAGCAATCACTTAATGATTGTATCGCCCTTTTTCCCCATTATTTGTTCATGAGGACGATAAGCCGGCTTTATGTCGGCTTTTTTTGTTAAACATGGAACTTCCAATATTTTACTACGATAATGATTTGCAATTTTTGAAGGAATGCTATATAATTTCGTAGTCACTCTTTCATACAGTTTATGCAGTGACAATGGGACAAAAGCCAGCTTATAGCCGGCTTTTTATTATCGGATTAAAATTAAGAAAAATTAAATAATTTAGAATTTACATACGGAGGAAATATGATAGAATGATATTGGCATAATTATATGCTTCTGCCTAGGTATCTTTATGCTGTCCATCTAAAAAGATGGGGAACCGGTTCTATACCGGTTTTTTTGTAAAGTTTTATAACATTTAATAAAATAGTATCAATGTATTTACAAATAGTTGATTGAGGTATATAATGATTACGTTGCCGCCCATTAAAAAGAAAGGGATACCTAGGCAGTATTTTGCGGCACTTGACCACCTTAATGGTGGTCTTTTAATTAATGGTAATCAGACGTTTAATCTTTTATCAATAAGTATTATAATAAGCCTAATTAGGCATCTAATTCCTCCATATCATATATTGAGATACGCAGATGTATCTCAATAACACGTAAGGAGGAAATATATATGTGTAACAGATGTGAATGTAATGCTTATGACTTTAACGATTATGATTTTGACAGATTCGATAGTGATAGAAATTGTAGATGCGATGATGATTATGGTACAAACGCATTGAATGAAGCAGAACGAGTAGCTCGCAGTACAATGCGTCAACACTGTAGAGAAAATCGCTGTGCACGTCAATTTGTACGCTGCATGAGGAATGCTCGATGCGGATCTAATTGGTAACTTGCGCTAAAACTTAATGTATATTTGTTCACTCTCATTTTGCTACTCTCCAATGTGGAGAGTAGCATTGTTTGTATCTATTCATTTATCATATAATTCGTGATGCTCTATATCAATTGTGTTTGTCTTTGGTGTCCTGCCATTACAGCATTGCATAATAACGGTCAAAGTAGAATTTGTGTTAGGAAATATCTGTACACCGTTGATTATTTCTTTGTCAAAATCATCTTTTATGACTTGTACATCATATTGTGCATAAGGACACGCCTGTGGAATGCTATGCAAGGAATGTGTGCTGTCTGGGGTAGGGAGAGTAATAGGTTCACTTAGTCCCTTTTCATCGGTATAACATCCCATTATAAATTTAGAAGCACTGTCTGTTCTCTCATACACTCTTATAGCTGCCTGATTAACAGGAGCACCGTTTGCTTCCATAGTTTCAATTGTTAATGTGCCTGTCATTTCACTCACCTCCGATATAAACTATGCAAAGGCGATTGCGATGTGTCATTAAAAATATATAGTAACCTGTTATCTATATAGATATTTTTATTTATTACTATGAAAATAATAAATTTAATTATGCATATTGGTCTTTATAGTTATACCGCACCACACACTAAGGTTGATATCTAGGCAGTATCTAACTTGCGGTATTGACCACCTATGGGTGGTCTTTTCAAGTGTGAGGGGCATGTTATACTTAAAAAAGGCGATTTGATTATCGCCTGTCATATCACTATAGTTTTACAACCCGGTATTCCCAGTAACCTCTATTACATGGACCTGAATGTATAGGCTCACAGCCAGGGATACGTCCAGAAATATATTTTCCTGTTAATAAATATTTTGCATTAGGTTTCTTTGTTGTTCCCAAAGCTCTTAATGCGATTCTACATACATCCACCTTATTATTTGTAAGGTATTGTACCCCACCACAATGACCAGCAGCAGTAATTATAAAATAAGCGATTTTTTTAAGTAGACCACCTGAGCGAAATTTAGGTGTTTCTGCATTAAATTGGTTTGCGTAGTCCCTAATTACGATGCTATTATCAGATTTATATATTACTTCAACATTATCTTCATATTTCTCAACTAGCTCATTATCTTGATTTTTGTATTTTTCTTCAACTACAGATTGATCAATACCACAAGATTCTGTCGAATTGGTATCAGCCTTTACATTAAAAATTGGTGTTGCAGATAATATCAGCAACATAGATATAAAGATTTTTTTCATTTTTATTTATCTCCCTTTTATTTTATGATTGATATAAAATACAATTATGAAAATTAGTATTGTAAACAATAAAGCAACATAGTTGTTTACAAAAGATAGTCTATATAAAACATTTAAAATAATTAATAAAGCAGCTCCCACCAAACACACAACTGCCATCTTATTGTCTTTACTCATGTAACCTCCTTTCTTCGCTTTTATGTCTATTAGAATTATGTTATTACTATGTTCCCACCCCTTTGCTTTATATAACTAATTTAACAAATCTCTATAAAAAATCAACTATATTTAAGGTTTCTTAAGAAAACGATTTCAGTATTTATGCATTGGAGACATAGCTTCACCTTATTATTCATGATAACATCACTATTTTTTGTAAATAGATTAGCAATAATATATTACCGTTATCTGTAAATAAATCTTTAAGCTTTTAAAAAATATATGGTATCATTGTGTTGGAGGTAAAGTGTATGCAAGAAAAGAGAAGTCCTTTAGAATGTCCGTTTTTAGATTATAAAGGTATTATGTATGTATTAGGTGATGTCTGTAAAAAGAGCCAAGCATATAAGATTATACATGATTTGTTAAATGAAAAAGATGCTAATGGAGATTTACTTATTGACCCTAAGCGGATGCCAAATATCGGTAAATTGATAGTCCCTACAGATATATTCTGTAAAAGATTCGGTATTGATAGAGACAGATATAAATAGTATCTATTGAAAAAAAGGAGCTAATATGTCAAAGAAAACAAGCCCATGTATTTTGTCTGTTGAAGCGGCGGGAGAATTATTAGGCTTAGATGCACAGACTGTTCGTATTTGTATCAGAGCAGGCCATTTTGGAGATTTTGCACGAGCGATAAAAAGCAAACCAACAAATGAATGCTATCTCTATATAATAAGTTTTCTTAAACTATCCTCAAAAAGTATTGATTTTACGGCACATTTAAGGATTTAAAACTTCTAAAATACTACTAATTTACTACCACGGATAGAGCTTTGATATATGAGATTATCCTAGATATGCCGACTTATGACAAAAGCACATCAGTATTGAAACAACAAAAATTGAATATTTCATAGACTATGGAACGCCTAAAATGACGTTCCTTTTCTATTTCCAGCCGTTCATTATGGACGGCTATTTTATTACCCAAAATGAAAGGAGCATTAGATTTATGAAAAAGATATTGAAACGATTGTGTACGGGCGTACTTGCCCTAGCGACTGTCGTTACCACCTTACCGAGTACACCCGTTCATGCGGAAAGTAAGCAATACTGGACGCAATCCAACGAGCGTGTCGGTATCGTTGAAAAAGTTATGAATGACGGTTCGATTGGTTCTACCTTTAACGAGGGGCATTTGACCGTTGAGGGCGAGGACGCTTACTGTATCGACATTAACACAGACTTCAAAAATGGTTATAAGACCAGAGCTGACGCAAGCTCACGCATGACTGCCGACCAGATAAGCGACGTTGCCTTATCCATTGAATATGTAAAACAGTACACAGACAGCCACAGTGGAATAAGCAACAATCACGCCTACCTTTTAAGACAGCTTGTAGTCTGGCAGAGATTGAGCGTACATCTTGGCTGGCAATGTGATAACGTGCGAGCTTCTTATGATGAAATCCCAAAGGCAACGCAAGACGAAGTATTCGCAGGGGCGAAAGCCTTTGTCAAAGAGAATAAAGACCGTTATGAATGTGACGGTTATATCTACTCTGGCGAGGGGCAGGAACTAGGACAGTTCTGGGCGAACTTAAATGTCGGAAATGCCACATTGAAGAAATCTTCCAGTAATGCCAGCATTACAGAGAACAACACCAACTATTCAATCGCTGGTGCAACTTACGGTGTCTTTTCTGATAAAGACTGTAACGAACAGCTTGCCACCCTTACGACTGATAGTAACGGCAATACAGAGATTGTAGAGGTTAAAGCAGGAACAGTCTATATCAAGGAGTTATCCGCTCCGAAAGGCTATAAGGTTGATGATACTGTCTATTCCTTAAAGGTAGAAGTCGGAAAAACAGCGACCTTGAATGTATCAGATACACCGAAAGTAACAGACACTTTGATTGAGCTTTTCAAAATCGACATGGAAACACAGAAAGACAACCCACAAGGAAACGCTTCTCTAGCAGGTGCGGAGTTTACATGGAAATATTATGACGGTTATTACAACAAGAACAATCTTCCAGAAAAAGCTACTCGTACATGGACGACAAAGACAATCGCTGAAAAGAACAGCGACGGTACAATCCATTATGTTACAAAATTAGCAGACGCATACAAAGTATCTGGCGACAGTTTCTATATGCAGGACGGTAAAGCGGTTCTTCCATTAGGAACACTAACCGTTGAAGAAACAAAAGCTCCAAACGGCTACTTGCTGGACGGTGCATATATGCAGGCTGGCGACAAGTCCGAACAGATTAAGGGCTTGTATGTAACACAGATTACAGAGGACGGCAACCTTGCCGTATTGACGGGAAGTAACCAGTTTTCTGTATCAGATAAAGTCATTCGTGGCGGTGTGAAAATCCAAAAACGAGATTTAGAAACGGGCGATACAAAGCCACAAGGAAGTGCGACCTTGAAAGATACTGCCTTTGACATTATTTCCTTAAATGATAATGCGGTATTGGTTGAGGGCAAGCTATACAAGAAAAATGAAGTGGTAAAAACAATCCATACGGATATTGAGGGTATCGCTTCTACTTCTGCCGACCTTTTACCTTATGGAAACTTCCGTATTGTTGAGAGTGAAGCTCCAGACGGTTACTTGACAGACGGTGCAAAAGCGATTGATTTTGCAATCACAGAAAACGGAAAAATTGTGGACTTAACCGACAAAGCACACTCAATCTACAATCAAGTGAAACGTGGCGATATTGAGGGCGTAAAGATTGGTGCAGGCACACACAAGCGTCTTGCTGATGTTCCTTTTAGGATCACAAGCAAGACAACAGGCGAAAGTCATGTTGTGGTAACTGATAAGAACGGGCAGTTTTCTACTTCTGCTGACTGGGCTAGTCATAAACACAATACCAACGCAGGAAAGACCAGTGAGGACGGTGTGTGGTTTGGAACTTCTGAACCAGACGACAGCAAGGGGGCATTGCCTTACGATACTTACATCATTGAAGAATTAAAATGTGAAAGCAACAAAGGCTTTGAGCTTATCCCACCCTTTGAAATCGTAGTATCAAGAAACAATCTTGTCATTGATTTAGGTACATTGACTGATGAATACGAAAAAGAAATCTCAATCCATACCACAGCGACCAGCAAGGACGGCGAAAAAACTATCCTTGCAGGAAAAGAAATCACGATTATTGATACCGTGAAGCTGGACGGCTTGAAAAAAGGCACAAAGTATCAGTTGAAAGGCTGGCAAATGCTGAAAGAAGAAAACGCCGAACTTCTTATCAATGGAAAACGTGTAGAAAATGACTATACCTTTGTCGCTGATGATGAAGCTATGAACGTGGAAATTACTTATACATTCAATGCGTCCGAGCTTGGCGGTAAAAATCTGGTAACATTCGAGGAATTATACGATTTGAGCAATCCAGATGAACCCGTAAAAGTTGCAGAACACAAGGACATTGACGACAACGGGCAGACTGTTTTAATTACAGAACGTATCATCAAGATACATACGACTGCTACGGATAAAGACGGCAACAAAGAGATTGAAGCAGGAAAAGACGTTACAATCGTTGATACGGTTACTTTAGAGGGCTTGGAAATCGGCACAAAATATCAGTTGAAAGGCTGGCAGATGTTGAAAGAAGAAAATGCCGAACTTCTTATCAATGGAAAACGTGTAGAGAATGACTATTCCTTTATCGCTGATAAAGAAAGCATGAAAGTAGAGATTGCCTTTACGTTTGACGCTTCTTCTCTTGGGGGTAAACAGCTTGTAACCTTTGAAGAATTGTATGATTTAAGCAATCCAGATGAACCGAAAAAGGTTACGGAACATAAAGACATTGAGGACGACGGACAGACGGTTACTATCAAAGAAGTACCAGAAACACCCGAAGAACCGAAAGAACCAGAGAAGCCAGAAACACCACAGACACCCGATACACCAAAGAAAACAGACAGTCCCAAAACGGGCGACAGTACCAATCTTTACGGACTGCTTGCACTTCTTCTGACTTCTGGTGCTGGACTAGCTGGAACATATCTTTACAAACGCCGTAAAGTGAAAAAATCATAAGGCGGTAACAGTATGATGATGAAAGAAAAATCACGTTCTCCGCCGAAACTGTCAAACGGCAGACTTCCTCTTATTCTGGCTTGTCTGCTACTTACCTGCAAGAACACGGATAGTCAAGGGTGCGTAAGCATTTATTTTACCCTTTACTATCTGTGGGATTGCTGGTACTTCCTTAACCGCCAGAATAAGAAATCACAATCAATTTATCAAAAATAGAAAGAAACGAGGTAAAACACTATGGAAATGAAATATGTCGTGCCAGATATGGCACAGTCTTTTGGAACTCTTGAATTTGCAGGCGAAAGCGAGCCAGTCTTTGAAAAAGATAAAAATAACCGCAGGGTCTTAACCAGACGAAGCTATAACCTTTATTCCGACGTACAGAAAGGCGAAAATGTTGTGGTGGAAATTCCCGTGCAGGCTGGCGAAAAGCATTTCAAGTATGAACAGAAAGTAAAACTTGTCAATCCGAAGTTATACGGCAGAGGTTACGCAATCGGGGATATGGGACATACCGATTATGTGTTGCTTGCTGATGATATTGTAGCAGTTGAAGAAAAGTAAAGGAGTGAAGAATTTATGAGATTATCAAACGGGTTTGTCATTGACAAAGAGAAAACATTTGGAGAATTAAAATTTACAGCGGTGCGTGATGTGTTCTTGCAGAATGAGGACGGGACACCGAGTACCCAGCTAAAAAAACGTATCTATGATTTGAAGTGTAGTCTGCATGGTGGAATTATCCCCGTATCTGTACCGCCAGAAGTACCGTTAAGAGAATTTCCCTACAATGCAGTTGTGGAGCTTGTCAATCCCGTAGCCGATACCGTATCACGAAAGACCTATACGGGTGCAGAGGTGGACTGGTATGTAAAGGCAGAGGATATTGTATTGAAGAACAAAAATAATCAGAACGCAGGCAATCCACAGAACCATATACCGCAGGGACAGCCAAAAAAATAAACGGATAAGGAGTGCTTATGAACCTACTGAACTATAAGGGAAAGCGTATCAGAGCCAGCGACAAAGGCTTAGTATATCGTTTCTGTGCTGGTACGCTTTTGTTTCTGTTCATAGCGGTATTACTACTCTTGAACATGGGACAGCTCATGCGTACCGATTGGGAACATTTCAGTCTATTAGACAACGGTTTGACGCTTTCCCCTTACAACTTCATAACCATACTGATAGCGACTGGTGTTTGTGCATTGGTCGCTTTTCTGTATTACCACTTCTGCTATGACAGTTTCAAAAAGCTCATGCACCGTCAAAAGCTGGCACGAATGGTATTAGAAAATAAGTGGTATGAAGCTGATACCGTACAAAATGACGGTTTTTTCACTGACCTGCAAAGCAGATCCAGAGAAAAAATCGTCTGGTTTCCAAAGATTTATTATCAAATGGAAAAGGGACTGCTCCATATCCGCTGTGAAATCACGTTAGGAAAATACCAAGACCAGCTTTTACGGTTAGAGGACAAATTGGAAAGTGGCTTGTATTGTGAGCTGACCGACAAGACCTTACATGACGGATATATTGAATATACTCTGCTTTATGACATGATAGCGAACCGCATTACCATTGATGAAGTACGGGCAGAAAACGGCTGTCTTAGACTGATGAAAAATCTCGTTTGGGAATATGACGCACTCCCTCACGCCTTGATTGCTGGTGGTACGGGTGGCGGTAAAACTTATTTCCTGCTGACGCTCATTGAAGCCCTACTTCGTACCGACGCTATTCTTTACGTTTTAGACCCGAAGAACGCTGACCTTGCGGACTTGGGAACGGTCATGGAAAATGTGTATCACACCAAAGAAGAAATGATAGATTGCGTCAATTCCTTTTATGAGGGCATGGTACAGCGAAGTGAGGAAATGAAGCACCACCCAAACTATAAGACGGGCGAAAACTACGCCTATCTTGGTTTACCACCCTGCTTTTTAATCTTTGACGAATATGTGGCGTTCTTTGAAATGTTGGGGGTAAAGGAAAGCACGAGCTTACTTAGCCAGCTAAAGAAAATCGTCATGCTGGGACGGCAGGCAGGATATTTCCTTATCGTTGCTTGTCAAAGACCAGACGCAAAGTATTTCTCGGACGGTATCAGAGATAACTTCAATTTCCGTGTGGGATTGGGGCGTATCAGCGAATTAGGCTACGGTATGCTGTTTGGTTCAGATGTGAAAAAGCAGTTTTTCCAGAAGCGTATCAAAGGGCGTGGCTATTGTGATGTGGGAACGAGCGTCATCAGTGAGTTTTATACGCCTTTAGTCCCGAAAGGACACGATTTTTTGCAGACCATAGGTTCTCTTTCACAAGCAAGGCAGGACGGGACGGCGACGTGCGAAGCGAAAGGCGACGGCACGGACTAGCCGTTGCTGGTGTGGCGTAAGCCACGCCAGCAGGTAAAACCCCTCGGTATCTAACAGAGGGGTACGTTTGCAAATAGACAATAGACAAAAAACATAGGAAACATAAGGCTTCTGGCATGGTTTCCTATCAAAAATCAGTTGTGAAGTCGTCCTAAAAAACTTCACATTTTACAGATTGGGGGTATGGTTCTGAATGAAGAACAAGGGATAAAAGAATTACGGGACAAACGGATTGCTTACAGTATTTCACAAGGCAAGCTGGCAGTAGCTTCTGGCATTACAAGGGAATATCTCAACAAGATAGAAAGCGGAAAAATGAAACCGTCAAAGGAACTTCTTAATACTCTGCATAAGGAACTGGCAAGGTTCAATCCAGAAGCACCGCTTACCATGCTGTTTGATTATGTGAAAATTCGTTTTCCTACGCTGGATATTCAGCACATCATCAAAGATATATTAAAACTGAATATCAATTATATGCTCCATGAAGATTACGGACATTACAGCTATACGGAGCATTATTCTTTAGGGGACATCTTTATCTATACATCGGCTGACGAAGAAAAAGGTGTCCTTTTAGAGTTAAAGGGGCGTGGTTGCAGGCAGTTTGAAAGTTACCTGTTGGCACAACAGAGAAGCTGGTATGACTTCCTCATGGACGCACTCGTAGACGGTGGCGTGATGAAGCGTATCGACCTCGCTGTCAACGACCATACGGGCATTTTGGATATTCCAGAGCTTGCGGAAAAATGCAGAAAACGGGAATATATCGGAAAGTCCAGAAGCTACAAATATTACCAGTCGGGCGAGCTTATCAAGCACAGAGAGGACGAAAAAGAATATATGGGACACACCCTTTATCTTGGTTCGCTGAAATCTGATGTGTATTTCTGTATCTATGAAAAGGACTATGAGCAGTACGTCAAGTTAGGGACACCGCTTGATGAAGCGGACATTATCAACCGTTTTGAAATACGGCTTCGCAATGAACGTGCTTATTATGCGGTACGGGATTTGCTGACCTATTATGACGCTGAACAGACCGCCTTTTCTATCATCAATCAGTATGTGCGGTTTGTTGATGAAGAACCAGACAAGCGGAAAAACGACTGGAAACTCAATGACCGCTGGGCGTGGTTTATCGGGGATAATCGGCAAAGTCTGAAACTGACGACAAAGCCAGAACCTTATACCTTAGACCGTACATTGCGTTGGGTGCAACGACAGGTAGCCCCGACCTTGAAAATGCTGAAAAAGATTGATAAGGGAAACGGTACAGACTACATGGAAATGATTGAACAGCAGGCGAAGCTGACAGAAAAGCATGAAATGATAATCAAACAGCAGACGACCCCTGCAAAAGATTTAGTGGAAAGTTAGGAGTGATGAAAAATGTGGGAATTGGGAAAAGACTTACTGCTGGTATCACTTGGAATGGGTATCGGCGTAGTCTTGATGTGTATTATAAGCGTCGGCAAAGAAGCTGACAGACATATGGAAGAAATCAAAGAAAACAAAGAAAGTGAGGACAATTAAATGAATTTCGGGCAAAATTTGTATCAATGGTTTTTAAGCAATGCACAGTCATTAGTGTTAATGGCAATCGTGGTAATCGGTATCTATTTAGGGTTCAAGCGTGAGTTTTCAAAACTTATCGGCTTCTTGGTAGTTGCCCTTGTTGCCGTCGGATTGGTGTTCAATGCTGGTGGTGTGAAAGATGTGTTGCTGGAACTGTTCAATAAGATTATCGGTGCATAAAACATTGTAAGAGGCGGTTTTTCTTTCGGGATTGACCGCTTTTTTCTTACCTAACAATCAGATTGGAGTGATGAAATGAACGATATTTTTAAGGATATGCAGGCAAAAATCGGCTGTGAATATATTTCTGATTTGCCCTCTTACAAACGTCAAGTGTGGCATGAAATGAAACGGTTGAACCTTGCCAGATATAGCAAAAAGCAACTGGAAGATTTCTCAAAGTATGTGTTTGGTACGTCTTATCAAACGCTTTTAAATGTGATGAAACAACAGAAAGGACGTGAGGAACAATGCAGGAAACAAGGGTGCTGGTGGAAACGAAGCGAAAGACTGACAGCGAAGTAACAGCCTACTGGTTTGATTTACCGATTGATATTGCCGAGTTTGAAGAAAAGCTGGGTATCGGTGCAGAAAGTCAAGATTACCGCATTATCGAAAAGGTACTGCCCTACGCTGATGAAGTCCATGAACATACAAGCGTCTATCAGCTCAACGAATTAGATTATATGTATCGCCAGCTTTCAAGCGATATGCAGGAAGAATATACAGCACTTCTTACCGTGTTTGAGAACTTAGAAGCACTTTATATTTGCAGGAACGTTATTACCGTTTATCACGACTGTAAAAGCATGATTGATGTTGCAAGGCAAAAGCTGATGAACGACCCGACATTCAAACATTTATCCGAGGATTGTCAAGAATACTACTTCGATTTTGAAGCCTACGCTTCTCATTTGCTGGAAAATAGACGCTATCTTGTAACGGAACACAGTGTCTTTGAACTGCCACAGTAGGAAAAGAGGTGGTGCTTATGATTGATGATATGGCAGTTTATATCGCTAACCTTGGCAAATACAACGAGGGCTGTTTAGTAGGTGCTTGGTTCACGTTCCCCATTGACGAGGAAGATGTAAAAGAAAAAATCGGTTTGAATGAACAATACGAGGAATACGCAGTCCATGATACCGAAAACTTCCCTATCGACATAGGGGAATATGTTTCGATTGAGGAACTCAATGAAATGTATGAAATGATAGAGGAACTTCCCGACTATATCGTGGATTGTCTGGACGAATTTATCAGCCACTATGGGACGCTGGAAGAAGTTATGGAACATAAGGACGATATTTATTTTTATCCAGACTGTGATACCATGACGGACGTTGCCTATTACTACATAGACGAGTTGCAGGCGTTGGGCGATATTCCAACCAGCTTGCAGAACTACATTGACTATGAAGCCTTTGGGCGAGATTTGGATATAGGCGGTTGCTTCATTGAAACAAGCTACGGTATGTGCGAGATACCATATTAAAGCTGGAAGATCAGCAACAAGCATTGTTGCTACTGACAGCGATTTTATTTAGGGACAGTCTGAAAACGGCTGTCCTTTTCACTCATTTAGAACTTACGAAAGGAGCTGAAAGAACTTGAAAAAGATTAAAAGCTACACGGGTATCTGGAACGTGGAAAAAGTCTTGTATGCAATCAATGACTTTAACTTGCCCTTTCCCGTTACCTTTACACAGATTACATGGTTTGTGATTACAGAGTTTCTCATCATTCTGTTTGGGGACTTACCGCCACTTTCCATGATTGAGGGGGCATTTTTAAAATACTTCGGTATTCCCGTTTTCCTCACTTGGTTTATGAGCCAGAAAACCTTTGACGGCAAGAAGCCGTACAGTTTTCTAAAATCACAGATAACCTATGCGTTGCGTCCCAAAATCACTTATGCAGGAAAAGCCGTAAAACTGGATAAGCAGATACTACATGAAAATATTACGGCAGTTAGGAGTGTGAACTATGTTCCCGATGAAATATATCGACAATAACCTTGTCTGGAACAAGGACAATGAGGTGTTCGCTTATTATGAGCTGATACCCTACAACTATTCTTTTCTATCCGCAGAAGAAAAGTTTATCGTGCATGACAGCTTTCGCCAGCTTATCGCACAGTCCCGTGAGGGTAAAATCCATGCGTTGCAGATTGCCACAGAAAGCTCCATACGCAGTATGCAGGAACAATCCAAACGATTAGTAACGGGGAAACTTCGTGAAGTGGCATTAGAAAAAATAGACGAACAGACCGAAGCGTTGGTGTCTATGATTGGGGACAATCAAGTGGACTACCGCTTTTTTTTTGGCTTTAAGCTCATGGTTACGGAAGAACAGCTCAATCTGAAGAACCTCAAAAAATCGGCGTGGCTGACCTTTAAAGAATTTCTCCATGAAGTCAATCACACGCTGATGAATGACTTTGTTTCCATGCCGAATGATGAAATCAACCGTTACATGAAAATGGAAAAGCTGTTAGAAAACAAAATATCAAGGCGTTTTAAGGTGCGACGCTTGGAAATAAACGACTTCGGGTATCTCATAGAACATCTTTACGGCAGGGACGGTATCGCCTATGAAGATTATGAGTATCAGCTACCAAAGAAGAAATTTAAGAGAGAAACGCAGATAAAATACTACGACCTTATCCGTCCGACAAGATGTGTGATTGAAGAAAACCAGCGGTATTTACGATTGGAACATGAGGACAAGGAAAGCTATGTGTCCTATTTTACCGTCAATGCGATTGTAGGCGAGCTTGATTTTCCGTCCAGTGAAATCTTCTATTTCCAGCAACAGCAATTTACCTTTCCCGTTGATACGTCCATGAATGTAGAAATCGTGGAGAACCGAAAGGCATTAACGACCGTCCGCAACAAGAAAAAAGAACTGAAAGATTTGGATAATCATGCCTATCAAGCAGGAAGTGAAACAAGCTCAAATGTGGTAGACGCTTTAGACAGCGTGGACGAGCTGGAAACGGACTTAGACCAGACAAAAGAAAGTATGTATAAGCTGTCCTATGTGATACGGGTATCTGCTGACAGTCTGGACGAGTTGAAACGCCGTTGTGATGAAGTCAAGGACTTCTACGACGACCTCAATGTGAAGCTGGTGCGTCCTGCTGGGGATATGTTAGGGCTACACTCTGAATTTTTACCAGCCAGCAAGCGATATATCAATGACTATGTGCAGTATGTCAAAAGTGATTTTTTAGCTGGGCTTGGCTTTGGAGCGACACAGCAGTTAGGCGAAACGTCGGGTATCTATATTGGATATTCCGTTGATACGGGAAGAAATGTGTACTTACAGCCCTCTCTTGCCAGTCAAGGAATTAAAGGTACTGTTACCAATGCGTTAGCGTCTGCCTTTGTCGGTTCGCTTGGCGGTGGGAAGTCGTTTTGCAACAATCTTCTGGTGTATTATTCGGTTCTCTTTGGGGGACAAGCGGTTATCTTAGACCCAAAATCAGAGCGTGGCAACTGGAAAGAAACGCTCCCAGAGATAGCCCATGAAATCAATATCGTAAACCTTACCAGCGACAAGGACAATGCAGGACTTCTTGACCCGTTCGTGATTATGAAGAATGTGAAAGACGCTGAAAGTCTGGCAATCGACATTTTAACATTCCTTACGGGTATTTCCTCTAGGGACGGCGAAAAGTTCCCCGTACTTCGTAAGGCGGTTCGTGCCGTTACCCAAAGCGAAAAAAGAGGATTATTACACGTCATTGAAGAATTGAGAAAGGAAGATACCGCTATCTCACGCAACATTGCCGACCATATCGACAGCTTTACGGACTACGACTTTGCACATCTTCTGTTTTCAGACGGTACGGTAGAAAATGCTATCAGTCTGGATAATCAATTAAACATCATTCAAGTAGCCGACCTTGTACTGCCAGATAAGGACACCACCTTTGAGGAATACACGACCATTGAATTGTTATCGGTGTCTATGCTGATTGTCATTAGTACCTTTGCATTAGACTTTATCCATAGCGACCGTTCTATCTTTAAAATCGTAGACCTTGACGAAGCATGGGCGTTCTTAAATGTGGCACAAGGCGAAACGCTATCAAACAAGCTGGTTCGTGCTGGACGTGCTATGCAGGCAGGCGTTTATTTCGTTACACAATCCTCTGGCGACGTGTCAAAAGAAAGTCTGAAAAACAATATCGGCTTAAAGTTTGCTTTCCGTTCTACTGACATTAACGAGATAAAACAGACCTTAGAATTTTTCGGTATCGACAAGGACGACGAGAACAACCAGAAACGCTTGCGTGATTTGGAGAACGGACAATGTTTATTGCAGGACTTATACGGGCGTGTCGGCGTGGTGCAGATACACCCAGTCTTTGAAGAATTGTTACACGCCTTTGACACCAGACCACCAGTGAAAAGAAATGAGGTGGAGTGATGAAAGAAAGGATAAAAGGTGCGTTCACAAGAAAAAAGGTATTCCATGCGTTAAAAATCACTCTCTTTGTCATTGGTGTTACGCTGATATTTCTCTCTATGCTTGGGACAGTGGCTCATGCGACGGGGCTTGTGGACGATACCATAAACGCAGAAAATCTTTATTCCAAATATCCCCTTTCCAATTACCAGCTTGATTTTTATGTGGATAATAGCTGGTCGTGGCTACCGTGGAACTGGCTGGACGGTATCGGAAAATCGGTGCAGTACGGGCTTTACTGTATTACTAATTTTGTCTGGACTATCAGTTTATATTTAAGCAATGCAACGGGTTATGTGGTGCAGGAAGCCTACAAGCTGGATTTTATCAATGATATGGCAGACAGTATCGGAAAAAGCATACAGACCTTAGCAGGCGTTACCGAGAACGGCTTTTCCTCTACGGGATTTTATGTGGGATTTCTACTGCTGATTATCTTGGTGGTGGGAATGTATGTTGCCTATACGGGACTAATCAAACGGGAAACCAGCAAGGCATTACATGCCGTTATCAACTTCGTTGTGGTGTTCATTCTGTCCGCTTCATTTATTGCCTACGCTCCCGACTACATTAAAAAAGTCAATGACTTTTCATCAGACATCAGCACCGCTTCGCTGGACTTGGGAACAAAAATCATGCTCCCTAATTCTGACAGTGAGGGCAAAGACAGCGTGGACTTAATACGGGACAGCTTGTTTTCCATTCAAGTACAACAGCCGTGGCTACTCTTGCAGTTTGGAAATTCCAATATGGAAGAAATCGGGGCAGAACGTGTCGAAGCTCTGGTATCGGCAAGTCCAGAGGACGAGGACGGCGAAACAAGAGAGGAAGTCGTGAAAACAGAAATCGAGGATAACGACAACAACAATCTGACGATACCGCAGGTCATTAACCGCTTGGGTATGGTGTTCTTCCTGCTGTTCTTCAATCTTGGTATCACGATATTTGTATTCTTGCTTACGGGCATGATGATATTTAGCCAGATACTTTTTATTATTTTCGCTATGTTCCTGCCTATCAGCTTTTTACTCTCCATGATACCGAGCTATGAAAGCATGGCAAAGCAAGCAATCGTAAGGGTATTTAATACCATAATGACACGGGCAGGAATTACCCTCATTGTAACGGTGGCGTTCAGCATTTCCAGTATGTTTTACAACATTTCCACAGACTATCCGTTCTTTATGATAGCGTTCTTGCAGATAGTATGTTTTGCAGGTATCTATATGAAGCTGGGCGATTTAATGAGTATGTTCAGCTTAAATGCTGGCGACAGTCAAAGCATGGGACGCAGGATATTCCGCAGACCGTATCTGTTTATGCGACATAGGGCTAGGCATATGGAACACCGTATCGCAAGGGCGGTCAGTGCTGGCGGTATTACGGGCGGTGTGGCTGGTGCGGTAGCTGGAAGTGCCGTTGCTGGCAAGCGGACGGAAAGAAAAAATACGGCTTCTAAAGAAAATCGGGGCAATACCACTTCCAGCATGGGACAGCGTGCAGGCTCAAAAGTCGGTGCTGTCTTAGATACAAAAAATAAAGTCAAAGACAAGGCAAACGCCGTCAAAGAGAATATCAAGGATATGCCGACACAGACCGCTTATGCCGTGCATACCGCAAAGGAAAAGGCAAAGTCCAGCGTATCTGATTTCAAGCGTGGCATCGTGCAGGAACAGAAAGAACGACAATCGGGACGTTTAGAAAAACAGCAACAGCATAGACAGAATATCGCTGACAAGCGAATGGAACTTCAAAAGGCACAAGAAGCAAGGCAGGAAAGAACGCATACGGACGGATCTGCGACAAAAGGAGCTACCCGTCCACATGAACGACCAGCCACAACCGCAAAGCCGAGCGTTGAAAAAATGCAGGAAGTCAAACGCCCTGCCACAGCGACCACCGCAAAAACAAGTGAGCCAGTCAAGACAAATGCTGTGAAAGAACGTCCGCTATCTTCGGATGGCTCTGACGGGAAAACTCCACAGACAAACCATAAAAATGTAGAAAAGACCGTATCGCAGGAAACACGCCAGAATTACACCAAAGACCGCAGGACAAAGGTTCAACAGACGCAGACTATGAAGCAATCAGAAGTAAATACCAAGAAGAACCGTAAGACCGTATTACAGAAAGGACGAAAGAAAAAATGAGATTGAAACATATCGCCATTATTGGCAGTCTGTTTCCTATCCTCATTTCCATTGTATTGTTTTTCGGGGTGCTGATTAGTGCAGAGGACGACGACGGGGGCGGTAACTATTCTTCTTCCTTTGGTGGTATGAACCTATCCGCAGAAGTGTTGAAACATCAGCCTATGGTAGAAAAGTATGCCAAAGAATACGGCATTTCAGAGTATGTCAATGTCCTGCTGGCTATCATTCAAGTAGAAAGTGGCGGTACGGCAGAAGATGTTATGCAGAGTTCGGAAAGTTTGGGACTACCGCCCAATTCCTTAGATACGGAAAGCTCAATCAAGCAGGGGTGTAAATATTTTGCGTCCCTGCTTTCTTCCTGCAAAAGTCAAGGTATCGACGATTTGAATGTAGCGATACAATCCTATAACTATGGCGGTGGCTATGTGGGATATGTGGCAGGAAAAGGCAAGAAGCATACATACACCCTTGCAGAAAATTTTGCAAAAGAAAAATCGGGTGGAAAGAAAGTAACCTACACCAATCCGATAGCCGTTGCGAAGAACGGGGGCTGGCGGTACAGCTATGGCAATCAATTTTACGTTGAATTAGTCAATCAGTATTTGACTGTTCCGCAGGTGTCGGGCGAGCTGGCACAAAAGGTTATGAATGAAGCCTTAAAATATCAAGGGTGGAAATATCAGTACGGCGGTAGCAATCCTAACACGTCCTTTGACTGTTCGGGACTGACGCAATGGTGCTTTGGGAAAGCTGGTATCTCTTTACCGAGAACGGCACAAATGCAGTATGACGCAACCCAGCATATCCCCTTATCGCAGGCAAAGGCTGGCGACTTGGTATTTTTCCATTCCACCTATGACGCTGGAAGTTATGTAACCCACGTCGGTATTGTCATTTCTCCGACACAGATGTACCATGCAGGCGACCCGATAGGTTATGCAGACCTAACTAATAGTTACTGGCAACAGCACTTAATCGGTGCAGGACGAGTAAAACAATAGAAAGTGAGGATTTCATCATGTTTAGAAAGAATAAGAAACAGACAGAGAATGTCAAAGAACCCAAAGAAAAAAAGGTGCGTACTTTCAAGGTAGGCACACATAAAAAATCCGTGATTGCATTGTGGGCGGTGCTTATTGCAAGTGTGAGCTTTGGCGTATATAAGAACTTTACCGCTATTGATATGCACACGGTACACGAAACAGAAACAATCCAGTTACGACTAAATGATACCAGCGGTATTGAAAATTTCGTCAAGAACTTTGCGAAGTCCTATTATACATGGAACAACAGCAAAGAAGCGATTGAAGCAAGGACTCAGGCAATCAGCGGTTATCTGACAAAGGAATTGCAGGACTTGAATGTAGATACCATTCGGACGGATATACCGACCAGCTCCACGGTAACAGAGGTACTTGTATGGAGCATTGAACAGTCTGGCACGGACACTTTTTCTGCTACCTACGAAGTAGATCAGCAGATAAAAGAGGGAGAACAGACAACGAGTGTCAAGGCAACCTATACCGTGAAAGTCCATGTGGACGCTGACGGGAATATGGTAATCGTTCAGAACCCTACCCTTGCTCCAGCAATCGAAAAATCGGACTATGAACCAAAGACACCAGAAGCCGACAACAGCGTAGACGCTGACACAATCAATGACGCTACGGCATTTCTGGAAACATTCTTTAAGCTGTATCCGACCTCAACAGAAAAGGAACTTGCCTACTATGTATCGGGAAATGCCCTTGAACCTATCGGCAGGGACTACCTTTATTCTGAATTGGTAAATCCTATCTTTACAAAAGATGGGGACAATGTGAAAGTCAAAGTTTCCGTAAAATTCCTTGATAATCAGACAAAGGCGACACAGATTTCACAGTATGAGCTGACGCTACATAAGGACGGGAATTGGAAAATCATTTAATCTATTGACATACATGCACCTTGCATGATAATATATACATGTAAGGTGCATGTATAAGGGGGTGGAAAATTGCCACGAAATAAATATCCAGAGGAAACTGTGCAAAAAATATTAGACGCTTCTTTAAAACTTTTTTTAGAAAAAGGGTATGAAGAAACAACAGTATTAGATATTATAAGTGAAATGGGTGGATTGACAAGAGGAGCTTTCTATCATCACTTTAAATCAAAAGAAGAAGTTTTTGACGCTTTATGTGAAAAACTGTTTTATGAAACTAATCCTTTCAAGAAAGCAAAAAATCATAAAGAATTGAATGGCTTAGAAAAACTAAAATTTGTCTTAAAAACCTCATTTGATGAAACAGAACATCATCAACTAAGTATAGCGTCCATGCAACTCATGGGAAGTCCTGCTTTTTTAAAAAAATTGATTGAAAGCAATCAAGAGTTAGCTCCTATGTATCAAGAATTGATAGAAGAAGGAATACAGGACGGCTCTATACATACAGAACATTCAAAATTATTAGCGGAGCTATTTGTTCTTTTAACTAACTTTTGGTCAATACCTACTATATATCCAATGACATCAGAGGAAATGTGGGAAAAGTTTTTAATGATTAAGGAGATTACCGACAAGTTAGGGCTTCCAATAATTGATGATGAAATTGTTGAATTATGCAAGGAAAATTCATAAAGAAAATAAGATTGTCGTAAGGCAATTTTATTTTCAGATATATACATACATGTAACATGTATAATTTGTATTAAGGAGAAAGATTATGAAATTCTATATTAAACAGAATAAGATTTTATTTTTATTAACCATTTTAACAAGTGTAATTGCTTCTTTAGGGTATGTGTTTATGGCTGTCCTCTTGCAACGATTATTAGATATAGTTGTAGAAAAAAATATGCAACAATTTATGAGAATGATTTTATTTTCGATTGTTTATTTTGTACTGCTGGGGATTTTTCTCTATCTTCAATCTTTGCTTAACAAAAAAGTTATATGTAGAATTATGCGTCAAGTTCGTTCTGATGTATTTCGTGGAACAGTCAATTATAGTATAGAAGAATTTGAGAAAAGAAATACTGCTGATTATATATCAATTATTACAAATGATGTGAAAATGATAGAGGATAATTTTTTACTTCCCTTTTTTGAAATAGTACAATATACAGTTATATTTATTTCCTCTTTCGTGTTAATGATTTACTTTGATATTATCGTGACTATATGCGTTATAATAGCGATTGCTATAATGTTTCTCGTTCCTAGCTTGTTGGGGCAGAAACTGGAAAAAAGGCAAAATATTTTTTCTTCAAAATTAGCCGACTTCACAAGTAGTTTAAAAGACATTTTATCTGGATTTGAAATTATTAAGTCATATTCTATGAAACGATATGTAGTCCAGCGATTTGACAAAGAAAATAGCGAAACTATCCATTCTAAATATGATGTAGATAAATTACTTGCATTAAATGAAGGATTATCTTCTTTTCTTGCTCTTATGGTTCAGATAGTTGTTCTGTTTTTATCAGCGTATTTCATTATTACAGAACGTATAACAATAGGTACATTATTGGGAATGGTGCAAGTAAGCAGTAATTTAGCCAACCCACTTATTATGATATTTACTAACGTTCCTAAAATAAAAAGCATACAACCTATTATTGAAAAGTTACATAGTATTTCTGAACAAGCCTCTAAGAATTTACATAAGGAACATAGAGCTTCATTTAATCGTTATATTCTTGCTGAAAACTTATCTTTTTCCTATGATATGCAAACACAAGTGTTAAATGAAGTGGACTGTATTATTGAAAAAGGGAAAAAATACGCTGTTGTAGGAAAAAGCGGTTGTGGAAAAAGCACTTTTATAAAGTTGCTAACAGGTTATTATTCTGATTATAAAGGGAAAATCGTATATGATGATAGAGAATTAGATTTATTAGAAAAAGAAGATGTGGTACAACTATCTTCTATCATTCATCAAAATATTTATCTGTTTGACGAAACCATACTAGACAATATCTGTTTACATGAAGATTATCCAAAAGAAATTGTTGATAAAGTTATAAAGGAAAGTGGTTTAGATGAATTTATAGCTGAACTTCCAGAGGGGATATTCTATCGAGTTGGAGAAAATGGCTCTAATTTGTCTGGTGGACAAAAACAGAGGATTGCGGTTGCACGAGCTTTGATTAGAAACAAACCTATTTTGATATTAGATGAGGGTACGTCTGCTATTGATATGCAAACAGCCTATGATATTGAAAGCAGGTTACTTAAAATAAACGATTTAACACTTATAACAATTACTCATAATTTGGAAGAAAAATTGTTGAAAAAGTATGATGAAATTATTTATATGGATAATGGAAACATTAAGGAACAAGGGCATTTTCAAGAGCTTGTTAATGCATCATCTTGTTTTTCGGAATATGTACATTTAAAGGAGTAAATGTTTATGATTGATTTGAAAAAACACGATATAAAAAAAGCCTTGAAAGTTGGTGCAAAGGCAAGCGGTGTCCCTGTGGAAACTATACGGGAAGAAATACAGGCTACCATTGATGAAGCTATGAACAGTACCGACCCAGAGGTGCAGGCAAATTTCAAAAAGTATTTTGGAAATAAACGCCCTACACCAGAAGAATATATTTACAAGATTACGAAAAAGACAAAGGTTTAATCTAATATTGTTTGCTCCCTGCGGAGCAGATCAGCAAACAAATGCTAAAGAAATACTGCTTAAAAGAAAAATGGGAAAACAAGAAGCTGATTACTTCTTGCTTTCCCTGCTATTCAAGATACCGTCAATCGTACCTTGAATGATTTTTAATTCGTTATCACTCAATAAGTCAAGTGATGTTTCTATCTGACGGCGAGCTGTACTTTTCTCAACTTTCTCTGGTGGATAGAAATATTCATCAACCGATATATTGAACATGGTAACTAAATCATGGAATAATTGAAAACTTGGGTGTGAACCGATATTTTCAATATCTGCGATATGGCGTTCTCCATAGAATACCTTATCGCCTAAATCATTACGGGATAGCCCTGCTTTTTCACGGGCTTCTCTGATTGCCAGTCCTAACGGTCTGAAATCAAAGGTTTGTGTTTCTTTATTTTTTCTCATTTTAAACCACCTAGCATGAGTTTAAACTTCATGCCATGTATTTAGAATGTGTTAAAAGTGCATATAGTATGCAGTAATAATTCAAAAGATATTATCGTGTGCGGTAAATAAAAAAAACCGTTCTTGGATAATATGCTTTTGCACGTCTTAAAAACGATTACGGGACGGTTTTGGATATAACCAAAGCTGTCCTTTTCTTTTGGTATAGCTCTGGTTTGAGGGGGCTATGCCATGATTACATATAGAAGAACGCTACGTCGTTCTCAACTGGATAATTATTTCTGTCTAGTGCTTCAATCATCATACCCATTACATGAGTTAAAAATTCATATAGATAGCATTTATATAACAGCCTGTTTGTGTAGTTACATTCAAATGGGCTGTTTTTATTTTATAGAAATAATTTTTTGAAAATCTTGGTAGTTTGACACCTCTTTGGGAAGTTAGGGTGCGGAAAGGGGGAAATGAACAGAAGTTCATTTCAATCCAGCACGGAAAGGAGGTGAGCAAATGAAAACATCTTCTTTCAAACAAGCCATTGAAGCACAGTTTGATTGTCTTTCAAAAAAGGTTATCAAACGAGCTGTCAAAAAAGGCTATCGTGATATGAAGCGACGTGAAAAACGAGAATGTCCATTTTCTGATATTCCAGATTATGAGCAGGAACGCTTTGGAACATTTGATAAATACGAAAGTGATTACACCGTATTTAATATTTTAGGCATTGAAGTATGGGTTGAGGACGACCAGTTAAGCGAAGCTCTTAAAACATTGACAGAAAAGAAACGTAACATTATTTTGTTGTCCTACTTTATGGATATGTCCGATAGTGAAATCAGCGAATTTATCAAAATCCCACGTTCTAACGTCCAATATCATAGAACAAAAACACTTGAAACAATGAAAAAAATCATGGAGGAACGTAAATGAAGAAACATGAGCATTTGCCTTTTGAGGTAATCTTATCAGCCACAGAGGGCGAACCAGAAGCGGTTGAAACCGTTTTGAAGTTTTATGACGGTTACATTTCCAAATTATGCTTGCGTAAATTGTATGACGAATACGGTAATGTTTGCATGGTTGTGGACGCTGATTTAAAAAACAGAGTTCAGACAGCATTACTTGATATGCTGATGAATTTTGAAATTGTAGTGATGTAATACATATAAGTGAAGTTTGGTACTTCCCCCTTTCCTGCCACTTCACTTGTCATTCTATTAAAATCAATTTGACTAGAATTGATTTTGATAGGCTGAATAGCCGATAGTTCTTTGAAAACTGAATAAAGCAGACAGATACGTTTGTGAGGTAGCAAGCCACGGGAACTGTACGCCACGACCTTTCCAAAAGAAAGCGAGCGACCCACGCAGTGATCCGAGAGCGACTGTTGGAAAAGTCGTTTTGCCACGACCTATCCTCACAGAATAATGATACGTCCGCATGGTGCGGTTCTGCCCACAAGAATGGGAATAGTTGAGATACTAACGGAGCTTTCCAAAGCCGTCTGCCTGCTTGTAAAAAATGACACACAGTAAAGGGGGTATGGTTATATGATAAACAATACTGATGTGCCTATCTGGGAAAAGTATTCGCTTACCTTAGAAGAAGCGTCTAAATACTTCCGCATTGGCGAGAAGAAGTTGCGTAGATTGGTAGAGGAAAATCCCGACGCTGACTGGTTTGTAATGAATGGAAACCGTATTCAGATTAAGCGTAAACCCTTTGAGAAATTCTTTGATACGCTAAATGTTATATAGTGAAAAAGGGCTTCGTATGTGGTATAATTATAATATCTCATATCGAAGCTCTTTCCGTTCTGAAAGGAGCAAAACGAGATGTCAGAAAAAAGACGGGACAGCAAAAATCGTATATTAAGAACGGGTGAGAGCCAGAGAAAAGACGGGAGATACGCATACAAATATATAGACGCATTTGGAAAACCGCAATTTGTGTATGCTTGGAAACTTGTGCCTACGGACAGAACGCCAGCAGGAAAACGTGAGGATATTTCCTTACGGGAAAAGGAGCAGGAAATACGTCAAGACCTTAACGACGGTATCAATACCGCTGGAAAGAAAATGACGGTGTATGAACTTTTTCAGAAGTATCTGAAACAACAGAGAAATACAAGAGCCAGTACACAGAATACCTATCACTATTTGTTGGAGTTCTTGAAAAAAGATAAGTTTGGAGCTAGGAGCATTGACGGTATTAAGATTTCAGATGTTAAGGCGTGGCTACTTGAATTGAGGGATAACGGGTTAGCATACGGAACGGTTCTCTTTTATAAAAGAGCATTGAAGCCAGCATTTAAAATGGCATTGCATGACGATTGTATCATAAAGAACCCATTTGATTTTAGCTTAAGTAGTGTGATGAAGAACGACACACAAGCACGACAAGCATTGACGAAAGAGCAGGAAGAAAAACTACTTTCTTTTATGCGAAGTGATGTTTGTTACCGAAAGTATTATGATGAAGTTATCATTTTGTTGCGGACTGGACTTCGTATTTCTGAATTTTGCGGACTGACTGTAAAGGACTTGGATTTTACAAACCGAGTAATCAATATCGACCACCAACTTATCAAGCTGTCTAAAACGGGATATGTGGTACAACCGCCAAAATCAGAAAATGGTATCAGACAGATACCAATGAGTGACGAAGTGTATCAAGCCTTTCAAAACATACTGAAACACCGCAGGAAACCGAAGAACCTTGTGATTGACGGATATAGTGATTTCTTATTCATCAACCGCAATGGCAATCCACAGGTGGCAGTAAATTATGAAACTGTATTCCGAAAACTTGTAGACAAGTACAACAGCAAGTATGAAGAACCGTTACCGAAGATTACACCTCATGTCATGCGTCATACATTCTGCACAAGGTTAGCCAACGCAGGAATGAACCCAAAAGCACTGCAATATGTCATGGGACATTCCAATATCACAATTACATTGAACCTCTACACTCACGCTTCACTTGAAACTGTAAAATCAGAATTACAGCGATTTGTAGCTTAGTAGTAAAAGGCTGGATTACTACCAATTTACTACTTTTGAAAGCAGAATGAAGCGGAAATATGCGGAGTTAAGTATGGTATCTACCTATTGAAAAGTGAAAAAAAGTCCGTAAATACGGGATATTCCAGCATTTGCGGACTTATGGATAGATAAAGAAAAAAGATTTAGATAAATATTAAATAAATTCAAACTATATCAATACTTAGGTTTGGATGTTAATTTGTCCACAGAGGAAACTTTGGAATTAGTGAGACAAGGGAAACCTCCTTTTATAGAACAAACATCATACCCTATAAAAGATTTGCTATCTGAAATGAAAAGTAAGGGATGCACACTTTTTGAAAGGAATACTGCAAGCACTGTATCAAGTGTTAGAAAGGTGATAAAGGAATAAACATCATAAACAGAAGTGCAAAAGTTTTCACACCCTGTTTTTTATATATAGTCATCCAAAGATATCCAGATATCTTGTATTCTTTTACAAGCGATGAAATTCGTCGGCTGTATTAGAGCGACAGCAACAAATTAACTGCAACTGGAAAACAGACATAGTTCAGAACGCTGTACGAAATTCGGATGGCGTTTTTTACTGGACGACTTAAAGTCCCTTGGTACCGGAGCGATATTTCCATTCTTCATTCATGTTGAATGGGAAAACCCTTATTAGTCATCAACTACGGATGAATTTCGTTCGCAGTTAATCCCATTTGCCAAGCATGGTGAATGGGATAAGGTTAGCATGGAACGCTTCTTATGACGAAAAAATGACGAAAAAATTTAAAAAAGTGTGTTCTATATGCAATGGATGATAGCGTATGACAGCTATTTATCGTATATGAATACGTATGAATGGTTAAAAGTTGTACGATTCCGACCGGGACCACCATTTGACGAAATGTAACCACTCAGAAATGAGTGGTTTTTTCTATGCTCTGCGGGGAAGGTGCCTTGATTCGAATAGGCTGCTCTTATTCAGCGGCGGAGGAGCTGGGATGTTATCCGTTCACCTTCCGGTTTTCGTCAGGGGATTCCTCATGAAGGGCAAATATTGCGGGGCGAGGCGTTTTATACGCGATAGCTTAACGATATATGGGTAACAGAGGAGGTTGTAGCCTGCGTGAGAAGCTGTGCGGTAAAATTACCATAGACAGCGACCATGAAAAACGATCCATATGTGAAAGGTGTACACTTTTCTTACACAGTCCCTTTCATAGAATGGTAGCTCTTACATTGATTAACATGCAGAATGCGTATATAATGGTGTTATAAATTACATATGCAGGTTTGCAATCAGCCCGTTTCGATTATGATGTATTCTGTCATGATACGAAGCAGCGGCATAGCTCTACCTTCATTCCTGCAGCTGTTGAACTACATGAAAGAAGGTACCTTATGAAAAAAGGCTGGTTGTTTTCTCTGCTCGGAATTTTTTTATGTCTTATACTACTTGGCGGAGTCACCATCAATTCCATATATCGTGTCCAGCGACATGGACGCCTGATCAATTATACCGGAATCGTGCGCGGAGCTTCTCAGAAACTCGTGAAAATGGAGCTTAATGATATTCATGGGGATGACTTGATAGTGTACATTGATGATATTGTGAACAGCCTTTGTACCGGACGCGGTGCTTATGACCTGCCTTTGCCGGACGATGCTGACTATCTTGACGAGCTGCATCAAACAAAGGAAGCGTGGGAACAGCTGAAACAGCAAATCTATGCTGTCAGAACAAGCAGGAATGATCAAAACGTGAAGCAACAGCTGCTACAGGATAGTGAGGATTTCTTTCAGACAACCAATGATATGGTCTTCGCTGCGGAATCCTTTACCGAGCAGCATGCAAAGCGCCTGATGCTTCTGGATATAATCATGTTTTTGAGTGTACTCGCTTTATGGGTTTTTATTTTTATAACAAATATTCGTAAAATACTCCGTTTGGAAACCACAAACAGACAGCTGAAGGATACGGCGGGAAGAGACACCCTAACCAAAGCCTATACACTTGAGTATTTCATCACAAGCGCAGAACAGCTTATGAAAAGCAATACGAAGTTTAAATACGCACTGTTCTATGTGGATTTTTCGGATTTCAAATATATCAATGATGTTTTCGGTTATGCGAACGGAGACAATCTGTTAAAACACTATGCGGCGCTGCTGATAAAGGATAAGGAGCATGATGAGCTGGTAGGACGCATCAATGCGGATAATTTTATCATTCTCCGTCATTATAACAGCAGAGCTGAGCTGACAAAACGGCAGTCTGCCGTGGATGCTGCTATTCGTGACTATATGCGCTCTCATCTTGACAGACAGGCGCTCAGTATTAGCTGCGGTATCTGCTGTCTGGAGGATGTCGATGAAAAGCTGAATCTGAATGAATTGCTGAACCGTGCCAATTTTGCGAGAAAAATGGTAAAAAACGGACATGAATTAAACAATTACTGCTTTTATGATGAAAGCATCCGGCAGCATTTACTGGAAGAAAAGTCGATAGAAAGCGGTATGGAGGAAGCTTTGAGTAGCCGCCAGTTTGAAGTGTTTTACCAGCCGAAGGTTTGTATGCGAACCGCAGAGATTGCAGGCTCGGAAGCACTGGTGCGCTGGCGTACGCAAAAGGGTACGTTGCGGATGCCGGATCAGTTTATCCCTGCCTTTGAAAAAAATCGTACCATCCCTCAGCTGGATCAATATGTATTCGAATCCGTTTGTGTGTGGTTGCGAAAGCTTCTGGATGAGGGTAAGCCGGTGCTTCCCGTATCTATCAATGTTTCACGTCTGCAGTTCTGCAATATGGATTTTGTAGAGACCTATGCAGGCATAAAAAAGAGCTATGCCATTCCCGACGGCCTGCTGGAAATTGAATTTACAGAATCCGTCATGTTTGACAACTGGGAGAGGCTGACCTCCATTGTGGATCAGCTGCATTCCTGTGGCTTTGCATGCTCCATTGATGATTTCGGGAAGGGCTATTCTTCTCTGGGAATGTTTAAAAATCTGAATGTGGATGTATTGAAAATTGATGCGCTGTTTTTCCATAATCTGGAGACAGAGGAAAAGGATCGGCTGCTGGTTGAAAGCATCATTCAGCTTGTACGGCAGTTTGGTGTGAAAACAGTGGCAGAGGGGATTGAAACCAGGGGACAGATTGAAATTCTAAAGCATATGCGCTGTGATTATATTCAGGGCTATGTTTACTATAAGCCAATGCCGCAAAAGGAATATGAAAAGCTGCTGTTGCAGTTGTTTCCTCTTTGCGCACAAGAAGCGGTAACGGTATGTCCGGTTTGAAGACAGGAGGATTGCATATGCAGGCTGGGGATTGTTTGCAAATTCTGCGTGAGATAAAGGATGTTTCCTTTGCGAGCGTTGATGAACAGGGGAATCCGCAGGTCAGAATCATTGATGTTATGCTTGTAGAGGGTGATAAGCTGTATTTCTGTACTTCAAGAGGGAGGATTTTCACAGGCAGCTGCTTCAGCATCCGCAAATTGCGATTACCGGAATGAACAGCGTGTATCAGATGGTGCGCCTGCAGGGGCGCTCGATTCGTCTGTCACAGCAGGAGTATTGGATTCATCGTATTTTTGATGAAAACCCGTCTATGAAGGACGTCTATCCCGGTAATTCGTTCAGCATACTGGATGCCTTTGTGGTTTGTGATGCACAGCTTGAATTCTTTGATCTTGGAAGACAGCCGATCGAACGCCGATATTTTACAATCGGAGAAGCATCGATGCCGAAAAAGGGGTTTATGATACAGGAGAGCTGTATCCAATGCGGAAGCTGTATTCGTCATTGCCCCAGCAGTGCATTGTGTGTGGGGAACCCTGCCATATCCGGCAGAACAATTGCCTGCATTGCGGTCTGTGCGCAGAGGTTTGTCCTGTTCATGCGATCATCAGAAGATAAAGGCAACTCCTGTTTCTGTTGCAATGAGAAAAATGTGTGAATTTGCATGAGAATCAGGGTTAAGAAAAATGTAGTTGTCATGCAGCAATGAAGCGGTTTCATCATTTACTGCTGTTCTGATTCATTAAGCACGGATAACAGCAGATTATTCTTAAAAAAATCAGGTTTTGCTGAAGTGAAAAGTTAAATTCCACTTTCAAAAGGCGAATAAAAAATGTGGAACT
>OASZ01000458.1_pt1 | contig 36899 bp, 36 predicted proteins | sample 1501241 | NCBI WGS metagenome assembly OASZ01 (sample SAMEA2579926, study PRJEB22360) | human gut metagenome | biome: human gut; feature: human-associated habitat; material: faeces | place: Denmark | collected 2008/2010 | reverse complement strand
TTCCACATTTTTTATTCGCCTTTTGAAAGTGGAATTTAACTTTTCACTTCAGCAAGTATTATTTCGGGCTTGTTTTTTTAAATTATTACGATAACATTTATAAATTCATATTGTAAAACAACTTTAATTGTTCGATGGTATAGGTGTAATTCTGAACTTGAACCTATTTGACAAGGTGATAAAACTCTCTACAAATGCTTTTGCAGAACAAATTCTTCATATGCATAAAGTGACTATAAAATAAAACCATTTATTTCCAACAAAAAAGTCGCAGATTTTCTGGAGTATAAAAAATCTACGACTCTCTATTATTTGTGAATCACAATCTAATTTTAGCTATTTTCAACATCCTTCAAAATCTTACCCTCATCCGTTCTCCATTCGATATTTCCGTTTGCTGATGCACCAAGTACAAAAGCAGCTGAACTTGATGGCGATTTGAATAATATCTCGTTTTTAATAATACTATTCTCGTCTATATTATCCTTATTGTTTTTCCTCTCAGTTTTCACATAATCTGGGCAACTTGGAACAATATCTGCTCTAATTTTGCTACCAGCTAAAACAACAAAACCTTCACTAGTTAACTTGCCCTTTGCATCTGCACCGCTACGTCTTATATAAAAAATCTTATTATCGCTTTCTGCACTATCGCTATTTGGAGCAACCATTGTTTTAGAGTCTGTAAGGGGTTCAAACACCTTATGCCCGAGCGTACCCATAATTATTTTTGCATAATCAATGAATTCCTCGAGTTCGCTTTCCTTTTCCTCTGTAATGTTGCCGGGTGTAGGGTCATTACCATTTTTCACAACATAACGTTCTGTCTCTTTAGCTATATTTGTAAATCTATTTTCAAGATAGCTTATCTCTGTGGGTCCGAAAGAGTTATTTGAAGTGGTAAACACCACAGTTTCCGTCCAGTAATCTTTCTCAGGATTGCGTTTATGCTCTTGCAAGCGATATAGTATCCCTTCGCCATTTTTACGAACGCCAGCCTGTCCAATATAAACTACATTTTCACCTGTTTGATCAGATATACCAAAGAGAAAATACACACCACTTTGCGAAAGGTCATCACGTCCCTTACAGCTATCAAGCTTTGTTCGTGGGATTTTATAAGCAACTCCTGTCCAATTAGCAAGAGTGCATTTCATTCTGCCATTTGGTTCTCCATCCATCAAAAATAAATTTATACTTTTCCCTCGCATATCTTTTCAAACCTCTTTTCATCTATTCTCTTACATACGTTTTTGTGTCTCTGATTGCTGTCAATAATCCCACACACTCGCACTATGCTAGCAGTCCTAAACACTCACCAATCCATAATTGAATAATAAGTCATAGGGCAGATTACAAAATTCCACCAAGTCATTTCTGCAATCTCGCCCCGCTTTTAAAATTTACCGCTCGGTTGCTCACTGCACCGACTTCCGATAAATGCCCATTTTATCGTTTTTTCGGCACTTTTTCTACTTGTTTCGGGTGAACAAACAAACGCACTCAACATGGCTTGATAGGTCCGGATTGATGTCAGTCATCTGGAACCTGTCCTGACTAATATGGTATGTACCCAAATATCTCCGTTTGTTTGCGGAAACATATCTACAAATTCTGTAACAAAAATATCTTGATACATTCCGCTATCCATATCACAGCCTGAACCTCGTTCGTCCACGGAAAAAGTTCAACTTTTTTATTCGTTTCTACTATTATAGTGATTCCAACATAAAAGTCAAATTTTGAGAGAAATCGCCATCGCCTCAACCTTGTCCGTTCTTCCCGCAAAGAACAGATCAACGGCTATTTTTAGACCTAACTGATGGCCTGCTTTCCATGCACTCGACCTTATCATGCCTGAAAATTCGGCATTGAAAGGGAGAAACAATCCTGTTATTTCTTCGCATTCTCTTCCAATTCCAGCATGTATTTATCAAAGTCAGACATAAACAATCTGTCCTGAATAACACGATACTTTTCAAATTCAGTCTCGGCTTTCGCCTTGGCAATCTCTGCTGTGATCTTGCCTGCGTCCTGAAGAACCTCTCTATCATCAGCCATCAGGAATAAATCCAGACGTTTTGCCCAGTCCTCCATTGTCATCGGAATATGACGCTCTGCACGGTCCTCTGCTAGGTCCAGATACGCCGAAACAATACGCTCTAATGAACGCATTTCCTTCTCTGAAAGATAATTCTTCGCAACACTCACATCGCTTTTTACAATTTTCCCTTCCGGTGCTGCCGCCCATGTGGTCAGTCCCATGTGTGGCTTATCTGCATCTGCTCGCTCATAAATCAGCTCTGCTGCTGTATGTCCGTGAACTGCATAGTGCATCTTGTTCTGCACTTTTGCAAAGAACTGCTTTGTTGTTTTCGCTGTTCGGTCATAATCAAGAGCTGTAGCATAGATGTCTGTTATCTTCTGATAAAATCTACGCTCTGAGAGACGGATCTCACGAATCTGCTCAAGCAAACGATCAAAGTATTCTGTTGTAAGAACGGAGCCACCATTTTTCAGACGCTCGTCATCCATAACCCAGCCTTTGATGGTGTAGTCCTTCACGATGCCATTGGCCCACTTGCGAAACTGCACTGCTCGTTCATTGTTCACCTTAAATCCAACAGCGATAATCATTTGAAGATTATAGTGCTTTGTATCACGAGTCACCTGACGCGAACCTTCCGTTTGAACTATCCGGAAATTCCGGATAGTTGCCTCTTCCTCAAGTTCTGAGTCGGAATAAATCTTCTTAATATGCTCATTGATTGTACGAACATCTACATCATATAGTGTGGCCATCATCTTCTGTGTCAGCCATATATTCTCATCCTCATAGCGCATCTCAATACTGTCCTGCTGATCGCCGACTGAGGCAACATAAGTTAGATATTCTGCAGCGCTGGAACGGATGGTTATTTCATCTTTTTTCTTTTTCAAATAGGATGCCTCCTTCTTCGATAAATCACTCTATAATAAACAATGAACGAATTTCTGTATACTCTCATCGCCCATGACAACGCTTATACTTCTGTCCACTTCCACATGGACACAATTCATTGCGGCCTATCTTCTTGGGCCAATTTGCTCTTTCCTGAACCATAATAGGAATTTTTCCATCATGCATAAGTTCAAGTTCCCTCAGACGATACAAATATTCAGAAACTCCCAATATAGCTTGAAACATACACATTGCCTCATTTTCAAATTCAAGCAAATATTCTGTTTTCTTTTTTGTTCTATCTTTCGGATTAGGAATATAAGTTATCAGCTGGTCTACTGAATTGTATTCAACATCATTATGACCGATAGCATTTCTCAATTTCGCATTCACGAGGATTTTCAAAAAGCCTGTATAGTCCTCAGAATCCAAGCAAAAATGATATCTTGATGCTTTTGTGAGTTTAATATAATCCTCTAAAGACTTTACATTTTTCTCAATTGGATTCATAGCATTGATGTCAGACCTATACTTAATATTGTTAAGAGCAACAGGAATAATCATCAAATTACCTAACGCCTCATAAACATCCAGATAAAACTGTTTTACACTATCAAAACTGCTCGTTGTGGAACCTTCGTATTTAAAATCAAAAGAATTATCTTTACAGTATTGTATAGCCAATGCAGGTATAAGTCTTTGATATACGCCCATAAACTCATCGTAGACCTTATAGATCAGTTCCTGTAATTCTTCAAGGTGGAATCCATCATGAGAATTAAGGAAATCAATCAGGTACTTCATTTGTGCTGAATCCATTTTCAATATTCCAGCGCTAAACGAAAGGTCATTAAGGATATCTTTTCTTAATGATGAATAAAATCCATGTACTTCAATCATGTGGACAGCTCTCAATGTTTCAGATTCATCCCTACATTGAAAAAAATGACCGGAAAACTCCTTTTGAATCTCTTGAGTTAAGTATTCGCTATTGTTTTTTGCTAAGTTGAGAATTCTTTTATAGTTCTTCCACTTTTTAGCAGTTGCATTCAGCTTAGACACATCTTGTCCAAATTCCTCATAAGAGTCATTCGTTTTCATACAATTCATATATCGAATAAACGGTGTAATCACTAGCCTCTCTAAATCAGCTGCTTCTACTTGTTTTAAGGTAGGAAATTCACCAGAACACTCAATAATGTAATCCGCATTTTCGTCCTGAACTTCATCAGCATTATCAAAAGAAAAACTTAACCCCGGACGAGCTTGCCCTATCTTCACGCTACCAGACAAGGAGGTTCCACATTTACCGCATGCTACTTCTATCGGATGTTCTTCTTGCCAGCCAACTTGCAAACGAACTCTAGTAATACATCCGCAAACCTGACATTTTATAAAAGTATTAAAAACCATAAAACCTGCCTCCTTTCGCTGGATTACATAAACATATCATCGTTCCAAACGAGTTTTACCAAGTCAATGAGTACTGCTATTCTTTCAGTAATTTCATTCTTACCAAATGAAGCATACGATTTGAAGTCAAGATTATTATCTAAAACAAACTTCTTAAATTTGGGATTATTCTGATATGCCAAATCACCAAGTGATTCAGTATAGATATTCCCCTCATTGGAACAGTACTTTTTCAATTTGTAATCATACTTTGCATCATTTAAGCTTGCATTGATGCTCTTATGAAGAAGCAATAACGTACCGATGCTATTTCTCCAACGTTTGAAATCGTCTTGATCAGAATATTCCGTGGTAAACCATTCATAATGGTCTGTAATAATGTGCTCAATCTCAAACGGATTCTTTGTTTGAGTGTTCATGTAATTGCAGTAGTTTGATGCAACACCTGTCTGTTCTTCAATAAATCCTGTGATACGTGCAAGGATATTCTTAATGTATTTCTTAGTAAAGCTGTTAAGTCTTAAATCACCTAATGCTGCTGCCGGGTCAAATGCGAGATTGATATACTGCTGTTCTAATTTCTGTTTCAATGTAAAAATATCTGTCATGCGGATATCCTTCGTTACATTAAAAACAAAGTTTTTGATTGTACTGTAATCAACAGAGCGATAATTGGTTACTCTGGATACAATTAACACATCTATAAATCTAGCCACCAGATTAATTTTCTCAACGATTACCGGCCATGAATCCTCATAGCATACAGGAGCCAATAAAAGCTGTGGCTGTAACGTGAAATTAACCTGAGCATTGTAATATACATATTTTGTTTCTTCAGCGAACGTTGTTTCTGCCTTACGGATAAGCTCATAAACCTCTGCAAATCTTGCAAATTTCTTTATGAACAACTCGAAATCATCAGAGTCATTAAGACCTAGTTTATCACGTTCATCTCGTACCCACTTGTGGAAGGAACCACCGATGATATCAAAGTCCTTATTTACAGCACCGGCTTTTGTCTCACGGATTGTTTCTGCGTAGTGTGCTCTAAGCCAAGCTTTAATAAATGTCTCATCACCCTTGTCGTCATCTTTCTTTAATGTAAGAACTTTATCTTTCCAAATACCATTCATCTTTTCACGAGAAGAATCGGATTTAATTTCCGAAAGAATATAGCCCTTTAACATTTCTGTAGATGTAAGGCTCAAACCACGGTCGTTCATAGTAACAAATACTTTATGAGCATCTTGCTCAGTTGTTGCAACAATCTCAATAAAGAATACTTTCTCCGCAACCCAATCACAGAAATGCAATAACATATCATCTGTAATATCAGCAGGAAAAACATCCTGAATATCCTGATATCGACCATAGAGATTCTTTACAGATTCTCCGGCATCGGTAGTATCAAAATCAGTGTCGTTGAAAATTGCATTCATACACTCCTGACGGTCATCAACATTGATATTGAAAGACTTAGTACCGAAGGATTCTGAGAAAATCATAGTCTCAATCATGTTATAACTCTGGCCGATAGTCTTTAATCTGTTGTTAAGATACATCAGCAATAGTGTCAAAGACGAGAATCTTTGCTGACCATCAATAATCGCATTTTCTCTTCCTGCCAGAACAATGGAGCCCATGAAATATGCGCCATAATCAGCTACAGCTTGTCTTGGATCATCTGTTTTATAATATTCCAAGAATTCTGATGTAAGGTCATCAATCAATTCTTCTATGTGCTTACGCTGCCACATATATTCACGCTGATAATAATGAATAGAATATTTTGTGTTCTGTAATAATTGTTTTAGATTCTTAGGCGAACCTTCAATTTTCTTCATTAGGCATCCTCCTCCAGAAACAGTTCCGGTGTATTATACCAAGCCAACTCAGCATCTGCTTTAACACCCTTGTTAAGACATTCCAATAGCGATTTCTTGAGTTTTAGCTCTGTTTCTGATTTATAAACGTATTCTGCTTCGTGTTGTAATATGTACAGAGCAGATTCTCTTGAAAAGCCATATTTTTGAATTTCAATTGAACGCTTATTTGTTGAACCATACTCAACAAACTCGTACCAATCATTTGGTGCTGGCTTTCCCTTAATATCCTTATAAGCATTTGATATTTTCAAAAAATAGTTTGAAAGCTTAAACAGGATTATTTTATCAATCACAGATAATACTTCGGAAATAATAATATTGTTATGCTCTGAACCTTCTTTATAATCCACTTTTTTGCCATCAATAAACATAGCTTCATGTGGATTATTTTTCTTATATCTTATGGCCTCCGAAATAATCTGTTGTACTCCATGTCCGGAAACCCACTGTCCAAGAATTACTCTATAATAAGATAATGAACTATATTTGTCTGGGTCATTTCCAGGGGCGCCAAGTGTATATGACTCGTAAGATTTCCATTTAAAAATCTTAGCAATCCTCAATAAGAAAGCCCATAGTTCATCGGCATTATACCGTCCATTACTGTCAATTGCCGGAAACTCTAAACCGTTATTCGCTATCGCCTCATATAACGATTCGCTCTGATCAACAGATACTGTAATATCACTATCCCTCATGTGCTGTTGCCGGTTAGAAAATTTAGCCTTGATCAAATCCTCGTCACCAGGGTTCATAACCTTTTGAAATTCTTTACGAACACGACTCTCTCTATTAGCCATAATGTCATTCAAAAGAATAATCGCAAACTTTCTCATTAAGTCATATGAATCTTCTGTCTGCTTCTGCGGATGTTTAGGAAATTCAACATCTCCTTGCAATAAAACGTTGATTACGTTTTGCTTCTGAGGTTTGGTTAATCCCTTCTCAATAGAAAGCGTTTGTTTATCAACCGGCTTCGAAAGTAATGTTTCGAACTTATCTGACGCTTTTTCTGAAGTCGCAACTAAAAACACATTTCCATAAAGGTTAAATTCCAATCTTCCTACTCTACCCACAAGATTTCTGAAATCTATAGGTCGCATATCCTTCTGTCCGTTTCTATAATCGGTAATAAAAAGATTATCTGCTGGAAGATTCACACCTTCAACAAGAGTACTTGTACAGAATAAAGCTGTTATCTTTCCAGCTTTAAACAACTCTTCTATTCGTTGACGAATTGAAGCTGGAAGATAACCAATATGGTACGCAACTCCTTTAGAAACCAAGTCTGCCAGGTAGTAATCTCCGTGGACTTCATTCTTTATGTCTTTAGCGAGCTCCATCAGTTCTTGACAATTTGTTTTAGGAATGCGATTTGCACCAAAATCACGTGCAGCAACTACCGTTTTTCTCGTTGAAGGAAAATATACAATAAATGGTCTTTCCTTCTTCATTTCATCTTTTTCAAATCTAAGCAAAACGTCTATTAAATCAGCATCGTCAAGTGCAATCGATGTAATAGGAATATTGCTGTCATTGTGCTCGTTATAAATGCTTACTTCTCTGTTAATCAGATTAATAATAAATTTCGGTTGTGAAACCGGAGAAAATGATGTCTGCAATTTATGTTCATTCGCAGACTGCACATCTGGAATAGTATCTAAAAACACCTCAGGATTAGGCACATTAGGTGATGCAAAGATTATATGCGGCCTATGCATTCTTTCGGACAGCATATTCACAACTTGATAATAGAAAGGACTTCTTTTATCTGCACCTGTAATTTTATGAGCCTCATCTACAAACAGATAATCAATTTGAATATCCGGCTCATTTATCATTAGATACAGCATGCGCTCCGGTGTCATAACAAAGATATAATTTCGCTCTTTATCTTTCCAATTAGATAGCGCTGCATCACCTGCGGCAGTAACTACATGGTAGTTCTTTTGATGCAAAATTTCACCTAAATCCTCTTTGGTAATTTTAATTCTGATTTCATTTATCAGCGCTTTAGTTGGTACAACAATTGCGAAATTATGTTTACAATCACTTAGGATTTCTTCTTTAATGAACATCCTCATTATGAACGACTTTCCCATAGATGTAGGCGCTGAATAGCTATAATATGAATTTTCAAAATGGTCATAAGCAGACTTTTGAGCAACCATAAATTGCTTATCTGGTGCTGACGGAATTGTGTAGAACTTCTTCTTATATTCAAGAAAAAGTTTTTCCATAGCATCTGAACCGTCAAATTCAGACTTTATGATATTACGTCCCTGATAATTTCCTACGATTGTCAGTACTGAACCAGCTACATAAGAAACATCTTCATTATCAGGATATATAAAATTTAGCATGGTCACGATTTCCTGTGCCCATACCTTATGTTTGTCAGCCTTTGTACTGTGATTTGATTTTGAAAGAATATCTGCAAAACGCAGTGCATCGTTGATGGGCAAATTCTTTTTAAGTCTTCTATTATAACCAAACACTTTAATGGCATAATTATACAAAATATCTTCGTACAATCTAATCAAGTACTCATTATTTTCTATATTTTCAAAGAATACTTCACCGAAGGTGATTTCGCTGTTTTTCATTAGACACCTCCAGTCACTTTTTTCATGATTGTCGTCTTATCTTCTGTTGCATCATCCAGTGGTACCGCATAGATATAAAATGAACGTGACGACAATCCGCAATCAGTAATATATTTTTTAATTTTAGGCAAACTATATTTTATGTCGCTTACCATCTTTTGCTCCACTAAATTCTTATACTCCTGAACTGTACGATTTTCTTTTGAAAGTCCTAAAGAATAACAAAGAAATATTCCATATGCTGAATCAACTTCTGGTGCATCCGGAGATGGTGTTATAATCTTTTCCAATTTATCTGCAAGCACAGAATCGGCATTTTGTGCAAATATCAGTTCACTAACTAATGGAATTCCTTTCTTCGGTTGATTGAGGCCTGCCTGTATCTTTGAAAAAGCATTATCAATCGCTGCATCAATTTGATTTTCAACATTAGATGTTCCAAAAACCATCTGGAAAGACTCGTCATCAATTTTAAGCAGATGAACGCCATCATAAATAGTGTCAGTAGTCAAGGTATCAAGTTCAATCTTGCTGAATATCTTAGGCGCCTCAAGCTTTTCTTCAAAAAAAGCATAAAGAAGTATCTCTCCCAGCATATTGCCAAAGTGTTCAGGTGCTTTCTGACACTGCTCCTTAACCAGTTGCATTGCCTCAAGATTAATGCTGGCTTCGTCATCTTCCCTTTTGAATTTTGCTATCCGACTTCTGGAATAAACGTAATAACCAATATTACGCCTCAAGCACTTATACAAGCCGTCATTTGTAAATGTATCCCCATCAAGTTTCAAATGGAAAAGGCGCAGTTGAGCAGCATTGCGCAAACCGAGGCTCTCGGAATGCGTAACCTCCTTAAAAACAGAATCAATGGTTCCGGCCTTAATTGTTGTGTTAATATCAATACTGCTCAAATTAAATCACCTCAATTTTTCTTTACACCATATGGTGTTCTCTCCTCTGCAACCTTCAACGAGTCGTTTGAAACATTCTCGTATTTATAAATTTTTGCTACAGGCTCTGGCACATCAGAAGAAACATCTGCATACTTCTTGAAGTTTTCTGCTTGCTCCATAACCTTTTCAAATACTTCCTCATCCCATTCAGGAGGATATCCATTTTTATAAAGAAGTACTGTCAAATCCATGTTTAGCTGATTCTTAATATCGTCTCTCGTAGACCAATCAGCAAACTGTGCTTTATCATCTACAAGCTCTTTTATCTTTTTAGCGAGTAATAAACATTTTCCTTCTTCATATGGAAATCCGTGGTCATCTCTTACCTTGACTAAAATGTCATAAAATGCTTTTTCCTCGTAACTGATCCCAAGCGCTTCAAAGGATGTTTTATCCTGCTGTAAATCCTGAAGAATTCTAATGAGCTCATCAGACAAGTCATTTACAAAATCAGCAACTACTTCACTGGTAAAAACTAGCTTATCTCTGTTGTTGTATGCATCTACGACTTTTCTTAAACGCTCATCAAATTCAACAGCCTTGACCTTATTCGTTCTTCCATATGCAGAAATAGCTTTACGAAGCAGCTTTAACAATGCATTGAATTTTGTAATCGGCATCTTTACACTATCGAGTTCTGCAAGGAAATCATCACTAAATAAATCAACCGATTTTTGGTCATCTATAATGTTTTCGATTCCTGTACAGGTAATAGCTTCCTTAACCATATCTTCCACGGCACGATTCATGATTTCTGCATCCGGAGCATTGCCTTGTGTCTGTTTATAAATAATTGAACGAATAGCCAAATAGAATTGCGCAGTCGCTGTCTCTTCTTCAGTCAGTTCACCGGATGGGAAGCAGATTACATATGCACTCTTTAAGCGTCTCGAAAGTCCCATAAATCTGGTTTGCATTTCTTTTTTTATTTGGACGTATTCTGCTGCTGCATTAAGGCAGTTCAAACGTTCCAATGGAGTCCCTGTATGAAACTTGGTAGCATCAAAATCAACCAGCAGTTCGCTTATCAGTGCTAGATGATTTCTGAATATACCAAGTGAAATATTCAGTTCATCAATAGGGCTCTCTTGTGGCCCACCGTATTTTTTAATAGCTTCAAGCATATCCGTTTTGATGCCAATATAGTCAACCACGAGGCCTTTATCTTTACCATCAAATACTCTGTTTACACGAGAGATTGTCTGAATTAATGTATGCTTCTGCAATGGTTTATCTATATACATTACAGCCAATGATGGTACATCAAATCCAGTAATCCACATATCAACAACAATCGCAATTTTGAAATTTGAATTATTGTTTTTGAACTGTTTATCAAGTTTCTTTCGATATTCCTTCGTGCCGCAGGCTTCGAATAAGTCTTTTTCGTCATTTTGTCCCTGCGTAGCTACCAAGTTTACTTTAGGAAGTGCCATCAGCTTGTCCAACTCTTCTTTTGAAAGCTGGCTTTCATCTTCTGCCTTCTTTGCTTCTCCCCACTCCGGACGAATAGAAACGATCTCTTTGAGGACTCTAAATGCCAGTGCTCTATCCGCACAGACAATCATTGCTTTTTGGACAATTTCTGGTTTTTCTGCACATAAAGACTCATAATGCTGAACAATATCTGCTGCCAGCTTTTTCACCCTTTCTGGATGCCCCAAAATAGCGGTCATTTTGCTCATCGCACGTTGGCTTTCTTCGATTTGTTCCTCTGTAGAGCCTTGTTCAGCACACTGTTCATAATATTTTTGTATCTCTTTTGCCTGCTCATCCGAAAGTACCACACGAGCAAGACGAGGTTCATAAGCGATACGAACTGTAATACCGTCGTCGCTTGACTCTTTCATCGTATAGCTGTCGACAATATTTCCGAAGACAGCAAGCGTTTCGTCTATTGGTGTGCCTGTAAATCCACAATAAGTAGCATTAGGAAAGCTCGCACGAAGGTAATGTCCAAAACCATATGTTGTAAAGACACCTTTATCGGTTTTCTTCAATTTACTGCCAGTACTTGTTTGCGTTCTATGCGCCTCATCTGAAATACAGATGATATTACTTCTATCGGAAAGCAGTCCGGTACTTTCACAAAACTTTTGTATTGTAGTAATGTAAACACCGCCGCTTGGCCTATCTTTGAGCGTCTGTTCCATGTCCTTTCGGCTTTCAATGCTTCGAACATCGCTCTCGTGTAAATACTTTGTTGCAGTGACAAAAAGCTCTGAAGTCTGAGTATCCAAATCTTCACGGTCAGCTAATATAATAATCGTTGGATTATTAAAGGTCTCATTATCTCTTTGTACAATTAGACGAGACAAGAACAACATTGTATAAGTCTTTCCACATCCTGTAGCGCCGAAATATGTACCACCTTTGCCATCGCCTTCTGGACGCATATGCTCTTTAATATTTACCAGCATTTTATTCGCAGCAAAGAATTGAGGATATCGGCATACAATAGCCTCATTCTTCTTACTGTCATCTGGATAAAAGATAAAATCACGAAGAACTCTCAGGATGCGTTCTGGTGCAAATGCACCTTCTATCATTGTTTTAAGAGAACTGATTCCATTTGCAACAGTGTCCGTATCATTTGCCTTATTCCATGAATAATAATATTCATACGGAGTAAAGATACTTCCTAAACGAGTGTTAGCGCCATCACTTATCACTGATAAGAAGCAGTACTTCATCAGCTTCGGAATGTCTCTTGTATATCTTTTGGTTATCTGCTCCCACGCATCGTGAATTGTTGTGTCTTCATTGATTGCAGACTTAAACTCACAGATTGTTACAGGAATACCATTGATAAAAATTAGCAAGTCAGGTCTACGCAGTCTTGTGCCTTGAACAGAATACTGATTCACAACCTTAAAAATATTATTTTCCGGATGATCATAGTCAATATAATTAACATGCATTGCAACTTTTGAGATATCATCACGCTGCAAATCAAATCCCTCATTCACCAACCAGAATGTCTCACGATTTCCAGCATATAAAGGCGATGATTGGATGAGCTCTATCTTTTGGATAATTTTTTTCAATTCAACATCGCTCAAATCCTTGTATTGGCTAAGCAAATAACTGTACAAATCATCCTCTAATAGGATATCATCATACTGACGATGAATATTTTCTCCATGAACATATGTGTATCCTTGAAGTTGGAATAGCTCGATAATGGCCTGCTCCAACTGTTCCTCGGTAAACTTACCTTTTTCAAAGAAATAATTCATAAGCTCACCTCCTACTGTAAATATTGCACCGATAATGCAATAAGCGACAAACAGCGGTTAAACAGATAGTCATAGTATTTCTCATCAATAATATCAATCTTATCTGTTTCGTGATGGCGTATACGATAATGATTTCCAATATCTGTGAGAACTTTAAATTCTGCATTAAAGAGCTCTTTGAAATCTTCGCTTCCTCCAGACATATCCTCTACTATTTTCATAGCAGACTTCTTTTTATCCAATGAGATGTAATATGTTTTTAATCGTTCCAATGCATCCCATATCTTTTCAACAGAATCTTGACGCGCACAAGGATTTGGAGTCTTGTATAATGCAATAGCATCTTTTAATAGATCTCTTATTCCTTTTTCTTTTACAGTTGAGAAACGATTTTCTATTTGTTTGGTTAAAGGGCTATTTTCAACAATTCTCTCTACAATTGCTTCATCTGTTAATGTATACAATAATCCAGACTCGATAAATAGTTCATTAATTGCTGATTTGAACTCTATAAATACATCTTTAGTTTTTAAGCAGTCAATATATCGATAATTTCTGTATCGATCATTATTCCAATTTTCTGAAATATCCATAATGTTTTGTGCAAAAAACTCGATATAGTCTATAAGCGCATATTGGTCATAGTCATCCTCAACTGTTGGAGTACATATCGTACCATACTCATTTTTAAATAGAGCCGGAATTCTAACCTTGATTCTATTTATAAATCCCTTTTCATCAAATGCAAGGTAATCACTATCGGTAAAATCATGATGACAATACAATGGAAACAAATTTGTCAAATTTTTCTTGTACTTATTGCAGCACTCAAACAACAAACTATACATTTCCAAGCTAATCAAATAAGTTTTTTCAATTGGCGCACGTATGCCATGTCTTTCTGTGAATAACATAGGACACCTCCTTTTATGTACGGGCCTCTTCGATTGACCCTTTAATAAGTATCGGACATATACTCTGTATCTGAGCTTTTAATTTCTCATTAATTTCTCTTCGATCAATATATGCCTCGTAAATATTTACAATATCCCTTTGTATCGATACATCTGGAATAGGTATTTCTACATCACACATTTCATTCCAGTCAAAGGTTTCTCTTGTACTCCCCCAAGAATGGAATCGTGCATATCGGTCGAATTCACCTCTACCAAATAACATTGCTAAATAACTTGGCAAAAGTACATTCTTATCATTCACACGAAATACCACATATGATGACGAACAAATAAAAGTTTCATCCGAATTATTATGAGCCAAAGATATTTTTTCTCCATTACGAGATGTTACTGTCACATATGCAAATTCGTCTGGTTCAATAATAGTGTACGGTTTCAAAGATACTCCACTCATATCAGCTTTAGTTTGAATGAACTTCTTTTCAATCGAGATGCCTCTAACGCTTTCTACTCCGAACTTAAGATTCGCATTTTTCCTGTTGCATAAAGAAATGTAGTTTCCTAGCTTATGATGAACCAATGTCTTGCGTAACTCGTCAATGTATCCATGACAAACCACTTGTAAATCTTCTAGTCCAGCTTCATAACTTTGTTGATTGAGGCACATTGCAGTATATATATCTGAGTATTTCTGCTGTAATTCAAGCTCAGGTAAAGAAAACTCTAAATCACAGAAAGCATCCCACGTCATACCGTCTCGAACTGAAGAGTCTGTATGAAACCAAAAATACCTATCCCTTTCTTCTGATTTCAACATCATAAAAAAATAATCTTTTAACAAGGGAGTATTTTCTTTTATACAAAACACAGTGTATGCAGGAGATACATATTTGTTTAACTTGGTATGATTCATCGCAATAGGAAGAACCTTATCTCTTCCAACATGCATCAAATTACAAGCAAAATAATTTGGCGGAACAACTTTATATTTACTGGTGTCATTTCCAACCTGCTTTGATGGTTCAAAAAATTCTTTTTCTCTATTAACACCAGATACATCATCTACTGTGAGGTTTGGAATCCCAGATACCTCATTGTATAGTTCAACGCAATCTCCTATCCTGCATTTAATCAATCCCATATCCAATCCCCCTGAATGCATCTTCCAACATTTGCTGGGACTGCTTTTCAATTCTCATAACTTCCACCATTTCTTTTTGAATACGAGCCATTTCCTTTTTATAGTCGATTCCTAAATCGTGGTCTACAAACTCAATATACTTACTTGGAGCTAATGAATAATCATTTTCACGAATACCATTTTTCCCTTCTAATTTTGCAGATTTGCAAAACTCAGGTACATCTTTATACTCATCGCTTTCATCACTTTGCCAGCTGTTATATACCGCCTTTATTTGACTAATCTGTTCATCTGTTAGTACCGTTTTTTTCTTCTTTTTATTCTTATCAATTACAATCTCTTCACTATTGCCATTCCAAGTTCTTAAGTCCATGAATAAAATTTCACTTGTTCTATCGCGAAGCCGACGTCCATTTACTACTACAGCTTTCTTGTTCATATTCATTATCCAAAGAGTGCATGATAAATCTACTGTATAGAACATATCCCTTGGAAGTACAATTATTGCTTCGACTTTATCTTTTTCAATTAACTCTTTTCTAAGTGTATATTCAACTCCATCCGCTTCCAATGCACCATTCGCCAAAAGAAATCCTGCAATACCATGGTTAACATCTAACTTATTGAGCATATGAAGTATCCATGCATAATTCGCATTCGATACAGGTGGCATAACGCTAAAACCAGCTTTCATGAATCTGGGATCACCTACAAGCTCATCTTCTTTACGCCAATTTTTAAGGTTGAAAGGTGGATTCGCCATAATAAAATCCACTTTCTTATCTTTATGAAGATCTTCTGTAAAAGTAGATGCATTCTTCTCACCAAGGTTATGCGCAATACCTCGAATAGCTAGATTCATCTTACAAAGGCGCCAAGTTTCTGCTTGGCTTTCCTGTCCGATGATGGAAATCTTCTGTCTATTACCATTGTGGCGGTCAACGAATTTCATACTCTGTACAAACATTCCTCCAGAACCACAACATGGGTCATAAACCGTACCGCTGTATGGTTCTATCATCTCTGCAATTAGTTTTACAACACATGCAGGAGTATAGAATTCTCCGTCTTCCTTTGTGCCGGATGCGGCATATATCTGAAGGAAATATTCATATACACGACCAATGAGGTCCTCTTCCTGAAATCTTTTCTCATCAATCTGATTTACGTTATCAATGAGATCCTTAATTTTTGCTTTATCGGCACCAAGAGTTGCAAATAAATTTAGTGTCAATGCTCCCTTAAGTGGAGGATTACTTTCCTCTATGTCTGCCATGGCTTGATCGATGATAATTGCAATATCATTTGCAGATGCATTCTTTACAATATAGGACCAACGGGCAGTTTCCTTAAGATAGAAAACATTCACTGCATTATAAAAAGAAGGTTTCTCAAGGAACGCCGAGATATCGCCATACTGGTCTAACAGCTCCTTGCGACGTTTCTCAAATTTGTCTCCTGCAAATTTCAAAAACACTAATCCAATAACAGCATCACGATTTTTTTCAGTTGTACCTACACCACGAAGGGCAACTCGACAATTCCACAGCACTGTTTCCAATGATACTTCAACTTCTTTTTTTGTTTTGGTCGCTCTTGCCATCGTGTTAAGCCTCCTTATTTTTATCTGAATTAGCTTTATCTGCAGCTTCTCCAGAATGAACCCATTCGTCTACTTCTGATATTTTAAATTTCCAAAGTCTGCCCATTTTATATGCTGGCATATTACGCTTTGCAATCCACTGTAAAATGGTTTCTCTACCAACACCTAAATGTGCCTGAATTTCCTTTAAAGTAACCCACTTTTCAATGTTATTATTCTCGTTCACTATTAGTCCTCCGTATCTATATCAAATGACACATCAACAGTCACATCAAAGGCAGCATTCATACTAAAGCATGCTTTGCCATTTGAATCTTGCATTTCCCACTCACAAACAAATCGTCCTTCTATGCTGCGAGCTTCAAAGTTCGTAGCTATTTTTTTATATTCGTTTGGAGCTACATCAGGAATCAATATTTCTTTGTCTTCTGGCCTTGGATTATTTTTATTTTCATTTTTAAGCACGAGCTTTCTACCTTGCCAATAAACACTTCCTGCATTATGAATCGTCCATGTATGCATGAATCTTTTGTAGCAGCTCACTTGATGTTCCGATTGTTTTTCTACCCAGAAATCATCACCTGTATATAATGCGCTCCTGCGAACATCAAGACTATCCTTCCGTCCATTTACAAATTTGACGTAATCATTTGGAATTTCATTTTTGATATCCTCTTCAGCAGCATCGACAAACATTTGAAACTGATTAGCAAGCGCACGTGCAAGAAATGATTTGTTTTCAGGAAAAGACACTGAAATTGCAAAATGACTCATGCAATCTCTAACCTTTTCGTCAGTCAATTCCTGCTGAATATATGCTCCCAGATTATCAATATCGATTACATCCGGAAACTTATCTTTAATCAATAAAACAGAACGGTCCTTAGCATAATGGCGTTCATTCTCCAGATATTGAGTTGTTCGATGACTCTTCAATTTTGGAAGCTCAAAGTATGTACAACCAGCAGCATTAAAGAAATTAATTACGAATACACCTTGATTCTCTTGCTTCCTTAAAAATCTATATAAATCTCTCAAATACTCCTGACTTTTTATACCAATCACCGCCTGTACCTAGTCTTGTACCTACTGTACCTAATTATCGTTGTTTTTCCTATTTGGGCGTACCTAATGCAAATCGTAAATTATAGACAGATGATTTGGAGAGGCAGGCGCCAAGTGGAATAAGTACAATAACCCACTAAAGATTATATCACAAAGATTGCACAAAATCAATCTTGCAGTATCTATCGGTATGTTAACACTTATAAATCCACTTCAATTAACTTTACCAATTCATACATCAACAGAAAGTGGTGATTAAATGACAAAATCAGAAAAGAGAATGTGGCTCACCAACATCGAGAATGCCGCTGATGCTGTGGCAGCCGAGTATAGTTCCGAAGTAGCCCAATCTGTGTTCCAGCGTTACGACGCTCATGGAACATACGACTTAAGCTCTTGCTACTACAGTGAAGTTTTCGCTGATTTGGAGCTTATTGCAAACGACAACTAAAACAAAACGCCCAGAGCAAGGCGTAAAACTACTTTCTTCTTCATCAACTCACCATCTTCGTGGCCACGTGGTGTGTTCGTAGTTGATGACCAAGAGAACATTATCAATAGAGTGCCAGCTTACGAACGGCTGGTCACCGGAAAGAAGCGGAGTTATCCGCACGAGGTGACCATCTTATGAAAAACACTGGCAGCCATAACGGTTATCTCCGCTTCGCTAATGAAGCCAACGGAGGTAAAAGTTATGGCAAACAAAGAAAATCAGAGTAAAGAGTATCGTATCTACATTAAGGAATCTAAAAGCTGGGTGGATGTCAATAAGGAGTTCTACACGAACTACTATCGTGACATCAATGCCTACCGCAAACGTCAGCAGGAGCATGGCCGTTGTGTCTGCCCTGCAAGCAAACGCTATTTATGCGACATGGACTGTATGACCTGTCCGTATGCCAAGGCTGGCGATCAGCTTTCTCTCGACAATACTGTAAGCGACGGTGAAGGAAATGAAAAGAGCTGGCTTGATGACATTCCGGATGAATCCGCAGCTATCGCTGAAGTATTAGAGGATGCAGAGCTTCTTAATGCCCTCTACGCAAAGCTGAACGAGCTGGACCCGGAAGGTCGTCTTATCTGTCAACTTATTATGGAAGGAAAATCTGAGCGTGACTGTGGCAAGGAAATGGGGCTCTCCCGTAATACCTTTGTATACCGCAGAGACAAGCTACTCCAGAAGCTTCGCTCAGATCTTAAAGATTACATCTAATTTGAATGATCGTCCTCTGATATTTCAGGGGACGATTTTTCTTTTCAAAAACTTTTTATAATTTTTCGGCCAAACGACCATCTCACCTCCATTGAGTAGTGTAAGGCGAAACAAAGCGACCTACAGAAAGCGAGGTGAACACAGTGAATCAGACCTTTCACACCAGAAGCGGCACTGACGCAGAAGTAATTGCTACTCTTACGGCAATCAGTCAGGTATCCGCAAGAATGGCGAAAAATCTTAGACTCATCGCCGCACACAGACAATCTGAGGAAGGAGGAACAACAAATGTCAAAAATGAACGATATGGCTATGACCATAGAAGAACTGAGAAATGCTGCCGCTGCTATTAACGATGCAGCAAACTGGCTCGCACATCAGTTTTCATCCGATGCTCAGCAGCAAATAGAAAATATTGCTGCTAATACAGAGGAAAAATCAAAACCTACACTGACCCTTGAGGAGGTTCGAGCTGTTCTGGCTGACAAATCTCGTGCTGGACATACGGCTGAGATTCGAGAGCTTCTTAAAAAGTATGGTGCAAGCAAGCTGTCACTCGTAGACCCAAAACATTATGAAGCCCTGCTCAGGGAAGCGGAGGTGCTCTAATATGCCACCAAAAGGACATGCACTCCTCTCCGCCTCCTCTTCTGACCGATGGCTTCACTGCCCACCGTCAGCAAGGCTCTGCGAAACCTACGAGGATAAAGGTAGCGATTATGCTGCAGAAGGTACCGACGCACACGCTCTTTGTGAGTACAAGCTCCGTAAAGCTCTTGGCATGAAAGCTACTGATCCAACAAAAACCCTAAATTGGTACAACGCCGAAATGGAAGATTGTGCTACCGGATACGCCAGCTTTATTATGGAGCTTTTGGAAGAAGCCAAGCAGACCTGCTCCGATCCAGTTGTTCTGATTGAACAACGAGTGGATTCTCCCGTTGGGTAGAACAAGGCTTCGGAACCGCAGACTGTATTATTATTGCAGATGGAACACTTAGAATATGCGACTACAAAAATGGAGTCGGTTGTCTTGTTTCTGCAAATAAAAATCCACAACTTTCCTGCTATTCCCTTGGCGCTCTGGAGCTTTTCGATGATATTTATGACATTGATACGGTCAGCATGACCATCTACCAACCCAGACGCCAGAACATTTCTACCTATGAGGTCAGTAAAGAGGACCTGTATCAGTGGGCCGATGAAGTTCTGAAACCTACCGCAGACCTCGCCTTTGCCGGTGATGGAAACTTCCTGTGTGGTGAATGGTGCAGATTCTGCAAGGCAAAGCATGAATGCAGGGCCAGAGCGGAAGCCAATCTTTTACTCGCACAGTATGATTTCAAGCTACCGCCACTCCTAGAAGATTCGGAAATCGAAGTTATCCTTTCCCGTGTCGATGAACTGGTCTCTTGGGCAGGCGACATTAAGGAGTATGCACTTCAGCAGGCAATCAGCGGTAAAGAATGGACCGGCTGGAAGCTGGTCGAGGGTCGCTCTAATCGCAGATATACCAATGAAGACGCTGTATCGAAGGCTGTCGAAGCTGCTGGTTTTGACCCTTATGAAAAGAAGCTACTTGGTATCACTGCCATGCAGAAGTTGCTCGGCAAATCTCGCTTCGAGGAACTCCTTGCAGCCTATATTGAAAAGCCACAAGGCAAACCTACTCTTGTGCCGGAAAGTGATAAGCGCCCGGCAATGAACACAGCAAAAAATGATTTTATGGAAGAATATGACAATGAGTAAAAATGTAAAAATGACAAATCCCATGAAGGTTATCACTGGTCCTAACACACGCTGGAGTTACGCCAACGTCTGGGAACCTAAGTCCATCAACGGTGGCACTCCTAAATATAGTGTCAGCCTGATTATCCCGAAGTCCGACACAAAAACTGTCGCAAAGATTAAAGCTGCTATCGAGGCCGCATACCGTGAAGGTGAAGCAAAGCTCAAGGGCAATGGTAAGTCTGTACCTGCTCTTTCTGTACTTAAAACGCCACTTCGTGACGGAGATCTTGAAAGACCGGACGATCCTGCATACGCTGGCAGCTACTTCGTAAACGCCAATGCGACTTCTGCACCTGGTATTGTAGATGTCGACCGCAATCCTATTCTCACTCGTTCCGAGGTTTACTCTGGAGTCTACGGTCGCGCCAGCATCAGCTTTTATGCTTTCAATAGCTCTGGCAATAAAGGCATCGCCTGCGGCCTTAACAATCTGCAGAAAATTCGTGATGGTGAGCCTCTTGGTGGTAAGGCGTCTGCTGAATCTGACTTTGCAACTGATGACGACGATGATTTCCTTGATTAATGGAGGTGTCGAGTATGACTGAGTATCAGAACTTTATGCTTCAGGTATGCTTCGGCTGCACCGTCGGATTCCTGATTGGAATCTGGGGATGCAACATTGCCTTCTTCATCAAGGACCGCAAGGAAAAGCGTGCCCAGAAGAAGCGTGAAGCGGAGCTTCAGAAGGAAGCATCCAAGGAACAGGAATAATCTATCACCCAGATGGCGGTGGCCCCACTGCCGCCATCGACATTTTTCGACAAAAGGAGACCATCTATGAATGAATTTGCAGAAATATTAAATCAATTTATTGCCAATGTCATTGCCTATACCTTTTTTTCGGCGGTATATGGCTTCATCATCTACAACGTAGGAAAAATCATTTTTTACCTTATTCGTTATGCGGTATACCATATTCGCCGTGACATCAATAAATACAAATCCAATAAAGATAAACAGTAACACGGCAGGCGGCAGGGATTTCTCTGCTGCCTGTTTTGTAGAAAGGACAATCTCATGAAAACACTCAGTATTGATATTGAGACCTACAGCGATGAGCCTCTTCAGAAGACCGGTGTCTATCGTTATGTAGAGTCTCCCAATTTTGAAATCTTACTCTTTGCCTACAGCGTGGATCACCAGCCCGTCCAGGTCATCGATCTTGCCTGTGGGGAACAAATTCCAAAAGAAATCCTTCTTGCCCTAGAGGATGAAGATGTCATCAAGTGGGCCTTCAACGCTGCCTTTGAACGCATCTGTCTTTCTCGCTTCTTAGGTTACCCGACTGGAGAATATCTAGATCCGGAAAGCTGGCGTTGCTCCATGGTATGGGCTGCCACGATGGGACTCCCCTTATCCCTTGAAGGAGTTGGAGCGGTTCTTGGACTTGAAAAGCAAAAGCTCACAGAAGGAAAAGACCTAATCAAATACTTCTGCCAGCCTTGTGCTCCCACAAAAACCAATGGACAGCGTACAAGAAATCGTCCCTTCCATGCTCCGGACAAATGGGCCATGTTCAAAAAATATAATATCCGTGATGTGGAGACCGAGATGGGAATCCAGCAGAGACTTGCAAGGTTTCCGGTGCCAGCTCAGGTCTGGGATGAATACCACATGGACCAAGAAATCAACGACCGTGGTGTACGTTTGGACATGGAGCTTGTTGCTGCTGCCATCGAAATGGATACTCGCTCCAGAACGAAATTAACTGAAACCATGAAGGAAATCACGGAACTTGAAAATCCGAACTCCGTCCAGCAGATGAAGGCTTGGCTTTCTGACAATGGTTTGGAAACAGATACTCTTGGCAAAAAGGCTGTGGCAGAGCTCCTAAAGTCTGCTCCTCCAAAGCTCTCACAGGTCCTCACCTTAAGACAGCAGTTGGCCAAGTCCTCTGTCCGCAAATATCAGGCGATGGAAAAGACCGTTTGCGCAGATGGTCGTGCCCGTGGTATGTTCCAGTTTTATGGTGCCAATCGAACCGGTAGATTCTCCGGTCGTAACATCCAGTTGCAAAACCTACCGCAAAACCATCTATCAGACCTTGCGGAAGCACGCTCTCTGGTGCGCTCCGGTAACTTTGAAGCTGTGGAGCTTCTCTACGAAGATGTGCCGGATACACTATCCCAGCTCATCCGTACAGCTTTCATTCCCAGAGAAGGAACGCAATTTCTGGTAGCGGACTTTTCTGCTATCGAAGCCCGGATCATCGCATGGTTTGCCGGTGAAAAGTGGCGTCAAGATGTCTTTGCAAAAGGTGGTGACATCTATTGCGCCTCTGCAAGTCAAATGTTTAAGGTTCCCGTTGAGAAGCACGGTATCAACGGTCATCTCAGACAAAAAGGTAAAATTGCCGAACTTGCCCTTGGCTACGGTGGCTCCGTAGGTGCACTAAAAGCAATGGGTGCTCTGGATATGGGGCTTACCGAAGATGAACTTCCTCCGTTGGTGGATGCATGGCGACAGTCCAATCCGAACATCGTAAAATTCTGGTGGAACGTGGATCATGCTGTCATGGAAGCCGTAAAGTTCAAACACACCACTTCAGAATATGGTCTTACCTTCTCCTGCAGAAGCGGTATGCTTTTTATCACTCTCCCATCAGGAAGAAAACTGGCATATGTGAAACCGAAGATTGGGACGAATAAATTCGGTGGCCAGTGTATTACCTATGAAGGCATCGGAAGCACCAAGAAGTGGGAACGTCTCGATTCCTATGGTCCAAAATTTGTCGAAAACATCGTACAAGCCACTGCCCGTGATATTCTCTGCTACGCTATGCAGACACTTCGCTGTTGTTCTATCGTCATGCATATTCATGATGAAGTTGTCATCGAAGCTGATCCCAGCATGTCATTGGATGCAATTTGTGAACAGATGGGCCGCACGCCACCTTGGGCCAAAGGCCTGCTGCTAAGGGCGGATGGATATGCGACACCGTTTTATAAAAAAGATTAGATTTTTTCGGCCAAACGGCAAACTCATCTCCATTTAGTAGTGGAGATAAAAATTTCATTTCTGTTTACATCAAAATGAGGCGTTCATCTCCAATGGATATTAGAGATGGACGTCCTTTTTTCATGTCCATCCAGAAAGGAGGAACTCGACATGTCAATCAGTAAATTCAATAGTGAAGGCTACCATGATCCTACTGCTTATGACGCACTTTCTTCTATTGAGAATGAGGCCCGTGCTCTACGTGCTTTCAGACCAATCGTGTATATCTGCTCTCCCTTTGCCGGAGACATCGAAAAGAACGTAGCTGCTGCCAGAGCCTACAGCCGCTTTGCAGTGGAACAAGGATATATCCCCCTCGCACCACACCTGCTGTTTCCACAGTTTTTGGATGACACCGACCAGAAGGAACGTGACCTCGGTCTTTTCTTCGGAAATGCCATCATGAGCAAGTGTTCTGAGGTCTGGGTCTTTGGAAGTCATATCTCTTCCGGCATGGAAGCAGAAATCAAACGAGCCAAGTGGAAAAATTACCGCCTGCGCTATTTCACTGAAAATCTTGAGGAGGTTTAACACATGTACGAAGTAAAAGAAAATTCAAGGATATTAAAAGACGGAACCGAAATCACAACATACAGTAGAGACGTCATCAGCTGCAATATCTTAGAAGTTGAGGCTGGAACCACGGGCTATTGTGGCGGTGATACCGGTCACGGTGGACGCACCTATTTTCGTATTCAAGATGCAGCCTGCACAGACATGGAAATCCATAGCTATACCACTCGCTGTGGCAGTAACGGTTTTGAGGTCTGCCTCGGTGGTGATTGCGAACTGGAAACCATGATCCGTGCTTTAAAATTTATCACCAAGGTTCTGGAAGATGAATCCAAGGAGGTGTATGACTAATGTTCACCATTTATTCTGCAGACGTTACCGGTAATCCTGGCAACTGCTCCTATCCGCACAAACATGTCATCTTAGATGAGGACAGCCTGAAAGCTGCTATCTGCCATGATTATGTCTGTGCAGAATATAAAAACAACTACCGCAATGGCGATAATTTCATTGGCAGCGACTGCCTTCCTGTGGATTGCGATAATGATCACTCTGAGAATCCGGATGACTGGGTCACCCCTGACGATATCATGCAGGCCTTTCCTGGTGTCAGCTTTGCGATCCACTATAGCCGCTACAACAATCGTGAGAAAAACGGAAAAGCAGCAAGACCGAAGTTCCATGTGCTGTTTCCAATCGAATATGTATCGGATGCTTCACTCTACAGCGACATGAAAAAGCTGGTCAATTCCATATTCCCGTATTTTGATACACAAGCACTGGATGCAGCTCGTTTCTTTTTTGGAACAACTACTGCGGATGTTGCGATCTATCCGGGACGCATGAATCTGACTGAGTTCTTGGATGGGGATCTGTTCGATGAAGATTTACCGGATGGTCAATACGACGGTTCTGCTATTCCGGAAGGAAGTCGTAATGCAACTATGTCTCGTTTTGCCGGTCGTGTCATCAAGAAATACGGTGACTGTGACAAAGCATATCAGACATTTATAGAAGAATCGACAAAGTGCACACCTCCACTGGAAGCCTCTGAACTTGCAACTATCTGGCACAGTGCACAGCGTTTTTATGCAAGACTCTCCCAGCAGGATGGTTACATTGCACCGGAAGTATATAACGACCCTTCCTGTTACAAGCCTGGAGACTATTCTGATGTAGGACAAGCTGAGGTGTTGGCAAAATACTTCTCCGGTGAGCTTCGCTACTCTCCGGCTACACACTTTATCCGATACTCTGACCATTACTGGCAGGAATCCGAACCAGGTGCACAGGCTGTGGCCCATGAGCTTACCAGAAGACAGCTTAAGGAAGCTGACAACGACATGCTTGATGCTCTTGACAAATTGAAAAACTCCGGTGCGCAGTCCCTGCTTGATTCCATGTCTAAGTCCAAGGCAGAACAGCTTATGAATGAGGACCAGATGGAAGCATATCAGGAATTTATATCCGCAAAAGCATATCAGCAGTTTGCTATAAAGCGCAGGGATTCCAAGAATATCACTTCCACGCTGAAAGAGTCCCGTCCGATGCTGGAAATCTCGCCTCGTGACCTTGATGCCGACTGCTTTGCTCTGTGTACACCAGAAGCAACCTATGATTTGCGTAAAGGGATGGCTGGTGCACGAGAACACCGTCCAGAAGATTTCATTACCAAAATTACATCGGTGTCTCCGAATTACAAGGGACAGCAGATTTGGCTGGACTGCCTTGATCTCATCTTTCAGAGCAATCAGGAACTCATCGATTATGTTCAGATGATTTGTGGTCTGGCCGCCATCGGCAAGGTTTACGTGGAGGCACTCATCATCGCCTACGGTGATGGACGCAATGGTAAATCCACCTTCTGGAACGCCATCTCCAGAGTGCTAGGTCTTTACTCCGGTAACATTTCTGCAGATACGCTCACTGTTGGATGCCGCAGAAACATCAAACCGGAAATGGCGGAGGTCAAAGGTAAAAGACTCCTCATCGCTGCCGAGATGCAGGAAGGTGCTCGTCTGAACGATTCCACCGTCAAGCAGCTCTGCTCCACCGATGATGTCTTCGCAGAAAAGAAATACAAGGACCCATTCTCTTTCAAACCCTGCCACACGCTGGTGCTTTACACCAACCATCTGCCTCGTGTCTCTGCATCCGATGACGGCATCTGGAGACGACTCATCGTCATCCCGTTCAATGCCAAAATTACCGGAAGCAACGACATCAAGAACTATAGCGAGTATCTCTATGACAACGCTGGCGGTAGCATTTTGGCGTGGGTCATCGAAGGTGCCAAAAAAGTCATCGAGTCTGATTACCAGATTCCCGTGCCGGAGTGTGTACAGAATGCCATTGATGAATATCGCAGCCAGAACGATTGGTTTGGTCACTTTCTTTCTGACAAATGCGAAGTTGACCAGTCCTATAAAGAAAGCTCTTCTTCTCTTTATCAGGCCTATCGCAACTATTCTCTGGATTGCAACGAGTATGTGCGCAGTACCGCTGACTTCTACTTTGCGTTGGAGAAAGCTGGCTTTGAGCGAGTTACCATGAGCAGGAAGCGTTACTTTAAAGGCCTGCGCTTACGTGAGGATACCGGTGCAGACGAGGATTTTATGAATTAGGGCCACTTATGACAAGGTGTATCAAGGTGTTTTATAAAACTTTTCTTAGGCCTACAAAAATATGAATAAGAAAAAGTATGGAAAATACCATTGATACACCTTGCACGTCTTCAATTTAACAGCCTGATGGAGGATAAATATGTTAGAAAAAACGATAGAAAAGAAATTGACAACTGCAGTAAAAAAGGCTGGTGGTATCGCACCGAAGTTCGTGTCTCCTTCTTTCGCAGGGATGCCCGACCGCCTGATCTTATTACCTGATGGGAAGTTTGCCTTTGCGGAATTAAAGGCACCTGGAGAATCCCCACGCCCACTGCAAAAGGCACGGCACAGACTCCTGCACTCTCTGGGCTTTCGAGTCTATGTGATTGATAGCGTCGAGCAGATTGGAGGAATGATTGATGAACTTCGTACCTCATGATTACCAGGCCTATGCCATCGATTATATTGAAACACATCCTATAGCTGCCGTCCTGCTCGATATGGGTCTTGGAAAAACAGTCATTTCTCTAACTGCCATCGCTGATCTGTTATTCGACAGCTTTGAAGCCCACCGCATTCTTGTGATTGCCCCACTTCGAGTGGCCAGAGACACATGGCCTGCTGAAATCGAGAAATGGCAGCATCTGAAGCACCTAACCTTTGCTGTCTGCGTCGGAACACCGAAAGAACGAAAAGCCTCTTTGATGACCAGAGCCGATATAACAATCATCAACAGAGAAAATCTTCAATGGCTTATTGAGTCCAGTGGATTTCCCTTCGACTACGATATGGTAGTCATTGACGAGCTCTCTTCCTTCAAAAATCATAATTCAAAGAGGTTCAAATCTCTGCTGAAGGTAAGACCCAGCGTCAAGCGCATCATCGGTCTCACCGGAACACCAAGCAGTAACGGCCTCATGGATTTGTGGGCCGAGTTTCGACTGCTGGATTTAGGGAAACGCCTTGGCCGCTTCATTACCGAGTACCGAAACAACTACTTTATACCAGACAAGAGGAATGGTCAGATCATCTATTCCTATAAGCCACAGCCCTACGCGGAGGAACGTATCTATAGTCAAATTTCTGATATCACCATTTCTATGAAATCGACAGACCATCTGAAGATGCCAGAACTCATCTCTTCTGAGTATGAGGTTCATTTGTCCGAAGATGAAGTTGCCAGATACGAGGAATTAAAGAGCGACTTGGTGCTAGAACTCCCTGATGGAGAAATCACCGCAGCAAATGCCGCTTCTCTCACCGGAAAACTATCACAGCTTGCCAACGGTGCCATTTATTCTGATACCGGTGAAATCATCGAGTTCCATGACAGAAAGCTGGATGCTCTGGAGGATATCATCGAATCCGCAAATGGCAAACCTGTTCTTGTAGCCTATTGGTTCAAGCACGACCTCTCCCGTATCAAAAAGCGCTTTGATGTGAGAGAGATAAAGTCCAGCAAGGACATCACCGACTGGAATGCCGGAAAAATCCCGGTTGCAGTCATTCATCCTGCATCTGCCGGTCATGGACTCAATCTACAGGCTGGTGGCTCCACCCTTATCTGGTTTGGGCTGACATGGTCTCTTGAATTATATCAGCAGACCAACGCCCGACTTTGGAGACAGGGTCAAACCTCCGGAACCGTGGTGATAGAACATATCATCACTAAAGGAACCATTGATGAGCGTATCTTGAAGGCTCTCTCCAAGAAGGAGTTGACACAAAACGCCCTTATCGATGCGGTAAAAGCAAATCTATGACAGCCTTTGACAAAACACGACAATCCGTGCAAATCCAAGGGAAATAAAACAATCCGGAGGTAAAGCATGAACGCAAAAGAATATTTATTACAGGCTCGCTATCTTGATGAACGCATCACATCAAAGACTCAACAGATTGCATCCTTAAATGATCTTGCTACCAAATGTACTTCTACCATTTCAGATATGCCGAGAAACCCAAATCACGGTGGTTCCAGAATGGAAGATGCCATTTTGAAAATCATTGATTTGGAGGATGGTCTGAAGAAAGACATCGAAAAGCTGGTGGATTTAAAGAAAGAAATCATGGGTGTTATCCATGCTGTTCCCAACGTCGAATACCAGATGCTACTGGAAAAACGCTATCTCTGCTTCATCACTTGGGAACAGATAGCAGTGGATCTGAACTACTCTATGCAACACATACATCGTATGCATAGCGCAGCATTAAAAGAAATCGTGGTTCCACAGATGGATGAGAGTTAATGTGATAGAATGAGAGTCTTTTCTTATGATAATATTACAATAGCGAAAGTGAGAATCGCAGAGAGCCTTGTAGGAGTCAATCCTGCAGGGCTTTTCTTATACACAAACGGAAGGAGGAATACGATGCCAAGAAAACCAAAGCGTCCCTGCTCCTATCCCGGCTGCCCTAATCTGACCGAAGGACGCTTCTGTCCGGAGCATGAAAAGAAGGAAGCCAAACGCTACGAGAAGTACGACAGAGATCCAGCTACCAAACGTCGCTACGGACGTGCATGGAAAAGAATCCGTGACAGCTATGCTGCTGCCCACCCTCTTTGTGAGATGTGTCTAGAGAATGGTGTCTACACACCAACCGAGCAGATACACCATGTAAAGCCTCTTTCACAAGGCGGAACGCACGATAGAGAGAACTTGATGGCTCTTTGCAAATCCTGTCATGCCAAGATTCATGCGGAACACGGCGACCGCTGGCATAATTTGTAGGGCTCCCAAAAGGTATCATAACCTTTTGGGAAAAGGACGAGCAGCGAAGTGAACGAAATTTCGTGCTTGCACGGAAGTGAGTGATACATAGCTTGCAAGGACGCAGGGGCGGTCTACTTCTCTACATTAAAGTCACCGGGGAACGGGCGTGGGGTCTCACGCACAAAGTCGCAATTTCAAACGGGGTATATAGGCCACTGAACTGGAGGTGTAAAAATGGCTAAGGACGGTACAAACCGTGGCGGCGCTCGTATCGGCGCTGGAGCCAAGAAAAAGCCCTTAGCTGACAGGATTGCTGAGGGAAATCCGGGCAAACGTGAGTTGACTGTCATCGACTTTACAGACAGCACTGTCGATTTAGAAGGTCAGCCGATGCCCAAACCATCCAAGATGTTATCTGCAAAACAAAAGAACGGTAAAAAGCTAGTTGCTGCAGAAGTTTATAAGAAAACATGGAATTGGCTGCACGAACGTGGCTGCGCTGCTCTTGTCTCTCCGGAGCTTCTGGAGCGCTACGCCATGAGTGTTGCTCGTTGGATTCAATGTGAGGAAGCGATCACTGAATTTGGCTTTCTTGCAAAGCATCCAACTACCGGCAATGCGATTCAATCTCCCTATGTAGCCATGAGCCAGAACTTCATGAGTCAGACCAATCGTCTCTGGATGGAGATCTACCAAATCGTAAAAGAAAATTGTGCCACTGAATACAACGGAGCCACACCACAGGATGATGTGATGGAAAGACTCCTGCTGGCACGGAAAGGAAATTGATATGGATTTATCTGAATTTATGAGCTTGCTAAAGAAGTATCGCAGGCATTTAACCTTCCAGCAGTTTAGCACACTCAAAGGGCAGGCTAAAGCTGGTTACATAGATGCCGCTTTCAAGGGATTAAAAAAATTATTGCACAGGAGGGCTGCATCATGCTAATTGAAAAGAAAAATGTTGCAGAGCTTCTTCCTGCTGATTACAATCCTCGAAAAGATTTAAAACCCGGTGATAAAGAATATGAAAAATTGAAACGCTCCATTGAGCAGTTCGGCTATGTAGAACCTGTCATCTGGAATGCCACCACCTCTCGTGTCGTTGGCGGCCACCAGAGATTAAAGGTCCTCATTGATATGGGCATCACGGAAGTAGAATGCGTCATTGTTGAAATGGATGAGGATAAAGAGAAAGCACTGAATGTTGCTCTCAACAAAATCAGTGGTGAATGGAATAACGACAAGTTGGCCCTTCTTATCTCTGACCTGCAAGGCGCTGACTTTGACGTCTCCCTCACCGGATTTGAGCCGGAAGAACTTGAAGATCTGTTTCGTGAAGACACGAAAAAAAGTGTGCAGGATGACAATTTCGATGTGGATGCTGAGCTTGTAAAACCGACCTTCTCCAAGACCGGTGACCTGTGGCTCCTTGGTGATCATCGTCTTGTCTGTGGTGACTCCACAAAGCCTGAAACCTACGAACTTCTGATGAATAGAAAGAAGGCAAATCTGGTCGTGACTGATCCTCCGTACAATGTCAATTATGAAGGTAGCGCCGGTAAAATTAAGAACGACAATATGGAAAACGATGCCTTCTATCAATTCCTGCTTGATGCCTACACTCGCATGTACGAATCGATGGCAGATGATGCTTCTATCTACGTTTTTCACGCAGACACCGAAGGGCTCAACTTCCGTAGAGCCTTTGCCGATGCTGGATTTTACCTTTCCGGCTGCTGCATCTGGAAAAAGCAGTCCCTTGTCCTCGGACGCAGCCCTTACCAGTGGATGCATGAGCCTTGCCTCTTCGGTTGGAAGAAATCCGGTAAGCATCAGTGGTATACCGGACGAAAAGAAACAACCATTTGGGAATTTGATAAGCCTAAAAAGAATGGTGATCATCCTACAATGAAGCCCATTCCTCTTCTGGCCTATCCGATTATGAATTCCAGCATGACTAATTCTCTGGTCCTTGATCCGTTTGGCGGTTCCGGCAGTACACTCATCGCATGCGAACAGACCGGTCGTATCTGCTACACCATTGAACTGGATGAAAAGTTCTGCGATGTCATTGTCAAACGCTACATCGAACAGGTCGGTTCCTCTGAGAAGGTTTCCATCATCCGTGATGGATTAACCTATTCCTACGATGAAATTGCTCCGGAAGCTAAGGATGCCACTCTTTTGTAAGTCGGTAATGTACACAATCCACAAGGCACATATTTGTCGATGTTTTTCTCCGATATCGCTTGCTATTATGTGTCTTTAGAGTGATATATGTACTACCAAAACAAAGGAGGACACCTATATGAAGATCATTTTAAACGAAACCGAAAGAAAGCCGCTGGCAGCCCTGCTTGGCGAATACACGAACACCAAGCCACAGTACCTGAGAGCTCCTTCCTACGGCTATCAGATTGGAGACCTTCTTCTGACACGAGAAGGAAACATTGAAGGCCCGGACACTGTGAGCCAAGCTGAATTCGACGAACTGCTTGCTATCTTGAACGCAAGCGGCTACTGCCCGAAAAAAACAGACTTTCATCCGGCTCAGAAATCAGAAGCTGAAGCAACTTCTACAGAAGAAACAGGACTTACCATTACCATTCCACTTGAGAATGTCAATGTTGAGAACCTCACCAACCTTCTGGATGCCAAAGGATTCCTTATCAAGCATGCCCTGCACATTGATGACCTACGCTTTGAACTGAGTGAAGACAACATTTCCTTCCCGTGGTTTTCAGAACTTCCTGAGCCTGATGAAGTCCATGCCTACAGCACACTGATTGCAGCCCTTTGTAAAATGAGTAAGAATCAGAAACGAATCAGCGCCACGGAAAAGCCAGTAGACAACGAACGCTACGCTTTCCGCTGCTTCCTTCTTCGCCTCGGCTTTATCGGAGACGAGTGCAAAACAGACCGCAAAATCCTGATGAGATATCTTCCGGGCAACAGCGCATTCAAAGGAGGTGAAGGCCATGCAATTTCCAAGTAAGGAACAGGTGGCCCGCCAGCGCTGCCTTTATCCGGCTGGCACCCGTGTAGAGCTAGTCCAGATGGACGACGCACAGGCCCCTCCAGTGGGCACACGTGGCACCGTCATCGGTGTCGATGATACCGGAAGCATCATGGTGGATTGGGACAACGGATCTGGACTCAACGTCATCTACGGTGTAGATCGCTGCAGGAAGATTCCGACCAACGACTAAAATACACAGTTTTCTCCACGAATATTTGTGTACTATATGGCTCAAAATGACTTGCTATTATGTGCTTTTAGAGTGATATATAGTACTACCAAAACGGAAAACACATTTTTAGGAGGAAACCACCATGAAAGAAATTAAAACATTTGAAGCCGCCATTAAGCAGAATGCCAAGAGCCTTGAGGAACTCGGAATCAACGCAACCTTATTCTTGGCATACAGAACCAGCAGGGAAAACGAAAATGAGCTCATCGACTTCAACGAGGTCATTTGGGATTACGATATTGAAGACATTTCAAAAACATTTAGAGCCAACAACATCACCGAATTTACCATCAGCTCCACCTTTTCAAGCCTCATCGAAACCCTTGCAGCTTTCGAGAAGCAAGGCATCAGCATGGCAGGCCTTACCACAGTAAAAGCTCGCTACACCGATTGGGAAACTGGCGAGCATGCCCTCATCCCTGCAATCAAAATGACGGTAAAGGAGGCATAAACCATGTGGAAAGAAGGAACAATCGGAATTCCAAAGAAAGAAGGCAGATACAAGAGTGTAAAATACTGGGTCAAATATTTTGAAGAGCCTAGTGAAGACTATGGCATCAACGGCGGTAAGATTTCAAAGCTCAGCCTGAAGATGGATAGTGAGTGGATTGCCAACTACGACAGAGGTTGGGACATCAAGCCAACCTGTGAAGAAGCTAACATTGCACTTAGCATCCTGCTAAACGAATTAAACTAAACCACCTGAAAAAATATCAGGCAGGACGGTCCCAAGCGGGGCTGTTCCTCGTTATAGACGTCGCCACCTGGCGGCTATTTTTATTTCTGCGAAAGAAGGCGCATACATTTGCGTAAACTTGAAAACTACACACCGACACGCTTTATGGCTGCGGACTCCACCTACAATAAACAGATGGCGGATTACGCAGTCAATTTTATTGAATGTCTCTGCCACACCAAAGGCACCTGGTCTGGCAAGCCCTTTGAACTCATCGATTGGCAGGAACAAATTATAAGAGATATCTTTGGTACTTTAAAACCGAACGGCTATCGACAGTTTAACACTGCATATGTGGAAATTCCTAAGAAGATGGGAAAGTCCGAGCTTGCTGCTACCGTTGCCCTGCTTCTTACCTGCGGTGATGGCGAAGAACGTGCCGAGGTTTACGGCTGTGCAGCTGACCGCCAGCAGGCAACCATTGTATTTGATGTTGCTGCCGATATGGTGCGTATGTGTCCTGCACTGAATAGACGAGTAAAAATTCTTGCTTCCCAGAAGCGTATCGTCTACCAACCGACTAACAGCTTCTATCAGGTACTATCGGCAGAAGCCTACTCCAAGCATGGTTTCAACATCCATGGCGTCGTATTCGATGAGCTACATACTCAGCCCAACCGAAAGCTCTTTGATGTTATGACTAAGGGCTCCGGCGACGCTAGAATGCAGCCGCTTTACTTCCTTATCACAACCGCCGGAACAGATACCAACAGCATCTGCTATGAAACACACCAAAAAGCCAAAGACATATTGGAAGGCAGAAAGATAGATCCAACCTTCTATCCTGTCATCTATGGTGCAGATGAAACCGATGACTGGACAGATCCGGAGGTCTGGAAGAAAGCCAACCCTTCTCTTGGTATCACGGTCGGCATCGACAAGGTTGAAGCTGCCTGTGAATCTGCAAAACAGAATCCCGGCGAGGAGAATGCCTTCAGACAGCTAAGACTTAACCAGTGGGTCAAGCAGGCAGTTCGTTGGATGCCAATGGAAAAATGGGATGCCTGCTCGTTCAAGGTTGATGAAGAATCCTTAGAGGGTCGCGTCTGTTACGGTGGTCTGGATCTTTCCTCCACCACAGATATTACAGCTTTCGTGCTGGTATTTCCTCCGCTGGATGAGGATGACAAGTTCTGTATCTTACCATATTTCTGGATACCGGAAGATACGCTTGATCTTCGAGTAAGGCGAGATCATGTTCCTTACGACGTCTGGGAACGTCAAGGATTTCTGGAGACAACCGAAGGAAATGTTGTTCATTACGGCTACATCGAGAAATTCATCGAGCGTCTTGGAGAGCGCTTCAATATTCGTGAGATTGCCTTTGACCGCTGGGGAGCTGTTCAAATGGTACAGAACTTAGAAGGTATGGGCTTTACTGTTGTTCCGTTCGGTCAGGGATTTAAGGATATGTCTCCACCGACAAAAGAACTCATGAAGCTGACGTTGGAGCAAAAGCTGGCCCACGGTGGTCATCCGGTGCTTCGCTGGATGATGGATAACATTTATATCCGCACTGATCCTGCCGGCAATATAAAGGCAGACAAAGAAAAATCCACAGAGAAAATCGACGGAGCTGTTGCCACCATCATGGGCCTTGACCGTGCGATCCGCTGTGGAAACAATACCGGTGCTTCTGTCTACGATGAAAGAAGAATTTTGTTCATATAAAAACGGAGCTCTTGTTTTTACTCAAAAGCTCCATTACTGTTTATTTATTTGAATTTATGATTCCTTCAATATCACGGCCACCGTAGAATATTCGAGCTACTGTAACTGCCCTTTTCTCATCATCAACCAGATAATACACAATAAAGTTGTCTACCGGAAGCTGATGCATTTTCATCGAATGCCAAGGCTCCCAGTCAACTAACGCATAGCGAGCCGGCATGAAATCCAATGAACGAACCTCTTTTCGGATGCGGCCCAGCTGAGCAGAAGCAGTCTCCGGAACAAGGAGTTCATTCGCAATGTACGAATAGATTTCACGTAAGTCTTCAAGTGCATCTACAGAATAGCCGACTTTATAGCTATCTGTCATATGCCAAACTCCTTTGCAAGTGCCGCATCGACTTCATCTGCAGAATATACCTTTCCTGCTTTGATGGAATCAACACCCTTCTGGAGTTCTGCATCAAGCTGTTCTCTGGTCATTGCACCAACAGCTAATGGCTTAGAAGAAGGAAGTTTCAGTTCAAACGGCATACCCTTCTTCAGTACAATCTGGCTATAAAGCATCTGAATTGCACTGGATGGAGAAATGCCAAGCTGAGAAAGAATGCTCTCAGCATTATCCTTGAGATTGGTATCTATTCTTGCATAAACAGCGGATGTATTTGCCATAGTATCGCCTCCTTTTTCTTTATTATATTCGTTTTTGCTTGCGATTGCAAGCATTTGCATAGATTATTTTATGACAAAACTTTGAATTTTATACGCCCTTTGCGGCAGAAAGGAATATTTATGGGATTCTTATCAGGACTGTTTCACTCCAGGGACAAGCCCACTAACAGCACCAATGGCAGTGCCTATCGCTTTCTCTTTGGTGGAAGTAACTCCGGCAAAGCCGTCAATGAACGAAGCGCCATGCAGATGACTGCAGTCTATGCTTGCGTCAGGATTCTTTCGGAGTCCATCGCTGGGCTTCCGGTTCATGTCTATAAATACACGGACTCTGGTAGCAAAGAAAAAGCGATCAAGCATCCATTATATCGATTAATACATGATGAGCCAAATCCAGAAATGACATCCTTTGTCTTCCGGGAAACCTTGATGACGCATCTGCTTCTTTATGGAAATGCCTATGCGCAAATTATCCGAAATGGCAAAGGTGAAGTCATCGCACTCTATCCGCTAATGGCCAATCGAATGAGTGTGGATCGTGACGATAAAGGGCTCCTCTACTACCAATATCAAATGCAAGATTCCGATGCACCAACTATGAAAAACGGAACAGTCATCCTGAAGTCATCGGATGTACTCCACATTCCGGGGCTCGGCTTTGACGGTCTGGTCGGTTACTCTCCTATTGCTATGGCCAAGAATGCAATCGGTCTTGCTATTGCAACCGAAGAATATGGTGCTAAATTCTTTGCAAACGGTGCCACACCGGGAGGCATTCTGGAATATCCCGGCACCGTAAAAAATCCCGAAGCAGTCAGAGAAAGCTGGACCAAAGGCTTCTCTGGAAACAATTCTCATAAGGTAGCTGTTTTGGAAGAAGGCATGAAATACACGCCTATCTCCATCTCACCAAATGAAGCACAGTTTCTGGAAACAAGAAAATTTCAGATTGATGAAATAGCTCGAATCTT
>OASZ01000403.1_pt1 | contig 41607 bp, 38 predicted proteins | sample 1501241 | NCBI WGS metagenome assembly OASZ01 (sample SAMEA2579926, study PRJEB22360) | human gut metagenome | biome: human gut; feature: human-associated habitat; material: faeces | place: Denmark | collected 2008/2010 | reverse complement strand
GCGGGAGCGCTGCCTGCATCCCCTGCATGGGCGCTGGCTGCATCTCCTGCTCTGGTGCCGGCTGCTCCTCCTGCATGGATGGTGTCTGCTCCTGCTGCGGTTCCTCCCGCACTTCCCCGTCCTGCTTTTCTGCTTCCGCCTGCTTTTCTGCTTCCGCCTGCTTTTCTGCCTCAGCCTGCTTTTCTGCCTCAGCCTGCTTTCTCGCATCCTCCTCCATCTGGTACTGTTCCGCTTGCTGGAAACTGATTTCAAAGGGCTCCAGCAGGTGTTTTGCCAGCTTGGACGACATGATATTCAGGAATTCGCTTTCCAGTTTTCCCTCTATCTCCAGGGAAAAACGGACCACCACCATCTTCACGCCGGAGGTGAAATATTTTTCTTTAAAACCATTCTCACTTTCAATCGGAAAAGAAACAGGCGTAGATATGTTTACGGGATTCCCAAGAAATTCCGAGAGCGCGGTGGCCGAAGACCCCATCATCTGGTTCATGACCTCGCAAATTGCGCTCACATTAATTTCATTCATTTCAAATTCTTCATCTGGTATATCGGCCCCCATGAGCATTCCCACGATAATCCGCACGTCGTTGCGGCGGAACATCATGATATTGCTGCCCTCAAGGCCCTCCGTATAAGCTATCTCCACGCCTACCGCCGGCTCCAGGCTCTTGAACTCAAATTCATCGCTTGTCAGTACCCGTACCACAGGTGTGGTAATGTTCACCTTTGTGCCCAGCATGGTGGAAACCGCTGTGGCGGACGCACCAAGGCTGATATTCATTATTTCGCCTATGGCGTCCAGTTCCATATCATTAAAGTCGCTAACGCCCATTTTTATCTCCTTCTTGTATCATCAGTCTTAACCTGTGCCTTTACTTTCCAATCTCCAGTGCTTTCTGTACCATCAGCTTCATCGCGTTCAGGGCTGTTACATTTGCTTCGTATGACCTGGTGGCCGACATGCTGTCAACTGTCTCTTTCAGTAAATCCACATTGGGCAGGCTGACATATCCATCCGCGTCCGCGTCCGGATGGCCGGGGTTGTATACCCTCTTCATCTCCCTGTCATCTTCAACAATGCCGGATACCCTTACTCCCGCGTTCCTGCTGGCAAAGCCCTTTCCCTGGGAGGCGCTTAACAGGGCTTCCTGAAAGGAGCCGGCGCCGTAGCTTTCAAACATCACGTCCTTCCTCCGGTACGGTCCTCCTGCCTCTGTCCTGGTCGTGTCAATATTGGCTATATTTTCAGCAGCGATATCCATCCTTACACGCTGCGCGCTCATGCCGGAGGCGCAGATATCAAATGAGCTTAAAAATGCCATCTTCCTTCCTCCTTATTTGCCTAAAATTGAATTAACGGTCTGGACAATCCTCTCGGCATTAAAGGGCTTTACAATGAAATCCTTAGCGCCTGATTTGATGGCGTCCACAACCATGCTCTCCTGGCCCATGGCCGTGCACATGACAATCTTGGCGGAGGTATCTGATTCCCTGATTTTCTTAAGGGCCTGAAGTCCGTCCATGTTGGGCATGGTAATATCCATGATGACCAGGTCCGGTTTTTCCTCATCATACTTTTTCACGGCTTCCGCCCCATCCTGGGCTTCCACAAAATTGCTGTAGCCCTTCTGTGTCAATGCATTCTTAATCATCATCCTCATAAATGCAGCGTCATCTACCAACATAATCTTTTCCATTGTGCTTTCCCTCACTTTATATTTGTATTTTTACTCATCCAGGATTTCCTTATCCCGCTCTTTCTCCGGCCCGGCATAGATTCTGTCTTCTATACGGATTGCCACATTTTTCTTGTAAACTCCCATCTTTCCGGTAAACCAGGGCTGTCTCCCCACAAATACCTTCAGATGGCTGTCCTTGGGTTTATTGAGGCTGATCACATCGCCCACCTGAAGCTGCGCCAGATCCCGAAGGCCCAGCTCCACGGTTCCCAGCTGCCCGGTTATGGGAAGCGGGGAGAAACGGATATGATCCAGGAGCGCTTCCTTGTTGTCCTCATAGGCAAAGCCCCTGGCTATGTGCTTGCGGCTGTCTATCAGATGGAAAATGAACTCAAGCAGGGTTCCCGGTATACAGAGCTTTATCTTTTCAACCGCCAATCCCGCCACATCCACATTCAGGTGCACAATGGCCACTGTTTCATCCAGGCCCACCTCCTGGACCATGCTGGGATTTTCCTCCACCCTCTGGATCTTAAAGCTGACATTGATGTAATTGGAAAATCCGTCCTTTAAGGCCAGGACAAAATATTCCACTATCCGCCGGTATAAGGCCACCTCCACATCCGAATAGCGGTACTTTTGCTCTACCCTGACAATCTCGTCACCGCCGCCCAGCATATGGTTGATAAGCGTAATCACAAGCCCAGGGGTGACGTGGAGCATAAGCGGGACACTATTCTTGATCTTGTCCTGGATTTCCGCATTTGCCATGGTGATGCTGTCATTCTCATGCAGCGAATTCACAAACTCATAATATCTGCGCTCCTGGACCTCCAGAACCGTAATATCGGTCAGCACCCTGAATATGCCGTTCACCTGGGAAGTCAGTATCCTGGCATAATTCTCAAAGACACTGTTGAGTATTTTCATCTTGTCCTTGGTGAACTTCCTTGGACTGTAAAAATCATATTTACTGTATTTTGTTTCTTCTGCTTCTGTCTTCTGTTCAACCGCCTGCACCTCTTCTTCAGGCCCGCTGCCCTGCATGGACTTAAGAAGCGCGTCTATCTGACTTTGGGATAATACATCTGCCATTGCTAAAGCCACCTTTACTAAATTTATTCAGCCGCTGTTCCTCCGGTCTCTTTTGCCGTATCCCCGGAAGGAAAACCAGGTTCAGCAGACGCGCTCTCCGGAATGTCCGCCGCAGGAGACATGGTAGTGGACACGCCGTCAGCGCTGGGAGCTGCAGGCGCAAACCCATGACCGGACCCATCGTGGCCCTGGCCCGTAACCACGGTCCTGTCCGCATTCACACCGCTGTTGTATTCATCGTAATACCGGTTCATGGAATGAAGGTCCGCGCCCTCGTCAATCATCAGTATCTCCACACGGCGGTTCTTGGTCCGGCCCTCCCGTGTGCTGTTATCCGCGACCGGGCGGAACTGCCCATAGCTTATGTTCACCAGCTTTTCAGGCTTGATGACGCCCTTTTCCTGTATGAATATGCATACCTCCGCGGCGCGCATGGCAGACAGCATGCGGTCCGTCCTGGGATTATTTGGCCTGTCCGGGTCCCCCTGGGCCGTATGCGCCATAATGTTGATCTGCGACACCCCATCCTGAGCAGGGCCTATGACATCACAGAATACATCCAGTGTAGTCTTGCCCTGGTCTGTCAGGATGGAACTGTCACCGTCAAAAAAAGTCTTGTCCTCAAAAACAATGAAGGTATAATCCTCACCTCTGGATACGGTCACACCGTCAATCCCAATCTCATTCATCCGTTCAGCCAGGGTCAGATAGAGCTTGTCAATGTCGACCGGGGTTTCAGTCTCAGGAACATCCAGCGTCCCCTCCATCTCGCTCTCGGCATTACCAACAGGTGAATTAATGGACACCTGTTCCTGCACTTCCTGGGTGGACCGGGGATATATGCTCCGCACAAATACCTCCCACTTCTGCTCATTCAGATTGGACATGGCAAACAGCATGATAAAAAAAGTAAGGAGCAGGGTGACCATATCCCCATATGTATCCATCCAGTTCCCGCCGCCGTCGGTGGGCCGTTTTCTTTTATTCCTCACTGTCGCCACCTCCGCCCTTGGCGCTGCCGGCTTCTGCCTTTGACAAAAGCTTTCTCTGCTGGGACTGCTTGATGGAGGCCAGAAGATGCTCCCTTAAGTACTTGGGATTCTCTCCTGACTGGATTGCAATGATTCCTTCTATGATGGTGGAACAATATAGTTCCTCCTCGTCCTGGCGTATGCGCAGTTTCTTTGCAATGGGATGGAAAATCAGGTTGGAAAGCACGCTTCCGTAGAAGGTGGTAATCAGGGCCACTGACATATCCTGTCCCAAATTTGTGGCTCCTCCCCCGTCATCCAGATTCAGCCCCTTTAACATATTGATCAGTCCTACCAGGGTCCCTATCATGCCGAAGGCGGGGGCATAGGCCGACGCCTTTTCATACAACCCCGCCACTTCGTCATGGCGGGTCATCATGTTCTCCAGTTCCCGCTCCAGCACAAAACGGACTTTATCCGGGTCATTGGCATCCACAATCATAAGCACGCTCTGCCTGAAAAAAGGATCTTTGATTTCATCCGCCTTTTCTTCCAGGGCCAGAAGGCCGCTCTGACGCGCAATCATGGCCAGATCCACCAGCTGCTCAACAAGTTTCGGAATGTTATATTGTTTCCCCCTGAAAAGGACCATGATATGTTTGGGGATATCCATCAGGATGGACAGGGGATAGCTTGCAACCGTAGCTGCAAGGGTCCCTCCCACAACAATCAGGATACTGGACTTATCCACGAAATTCCCCAATTTGTCGGTTCCGATTCCGTTTACTATCAGGAAAGTGCCAACTACAATTCCAATCAGTGTTGTTATGTCCATGTTACGATGCCTCCTGTGCCCACAGCTTTACTTTGATTTGTCCTCAAAGCTGATACAGTTGTTCAGGAATCCCGCTTCCTGTTTTATGATTGAATCAACCGTATCTTTTACCAGGTAATAATTACCGTTCATCATTTTTATCTTTGTCTCCGGAATCGACTCCATATATTCAATCTGGAATAAATTGAGGTAGAGTATTTCTCCGTTCAGGCGGATGACTTTAATCATATAGCCCCTCTTTCCAAGGCTTTCCCCGGTCCTTTTAAGAACCAGGGAAAGCAGTTGTCTTTTAACGCTTCATATTAACCAGTTCCGATAATATCTCATCACTGACCGTGATGATTTTTGAATTGGCCTGGAACCCCCTCTGGGTTGTGATCATCTCCGAAAACTCCTTTGCCAGGTCTACGTTTGACGCCTCCAGATAACCGCTCATAAGGGAGGAGGTGGCCCCTCCCGGCACAGTGGCTGAGCAGGCGCCTGAGTTGTCGCCTGTGGAAGCCACATAGTAGCTGCCGCCTGCCTTCATAAGGCCTTCCTGGTTCTGGAACGTGGCCACCGCAACCTTGCCGATGGATACCTGACGGTCCTCGGTTACCGTGGCGCCGCCCTTGGTCACCTCCACCGGGATTGTCACCGTAACCTCACCCAGGCTGTTAATCTGTATACTGGAAGTCAGCAGTGATTCCGCGTCATCATCAAACTCCAGGTCCCATGTGGATGTACCGTCCGCCGCGATTGACAGTTTTGCGGCAGTGGGAACCCGCAGGGATACCAGGTTGTCGGTTTCCACATCGGTTGCATCGTCTTTTGTCCGGAAACCGTAGACAAAGTTTTTCCCATCCGTAAGGTGTCCCCGGCTGTCCAGCTGGAACTGACCCACACGGGTATATTCATAACCGGCTCCCTTGATATTGGCCGTGATTTCAGCTGTGTCAGTTCCCGTCATGGAGGTGGACTTGTCCGGAACCGATGCCGTGATGAAAAATCCCTGGGCATTAAGACATGCGTTCAGACCGCCTACCTGGGACGGTGTGCTGGCCGTCATGTCCGTGATGATGGAACCCATCAATGTTCCGTATCCGTACTGGGCGCCGTTGGTTCCTGCCGCCGTTCCCAGCACCCCTCCTGTGGAATTGACCGCGCTCTGGTACATGGCCTCCTTAAAGGTAAAGGTCTGGGCCTTGAATCCAAAAGTGTTTACATTTGCTATGTTATTACCTATAACGTCTAATTTGCTCTGATGCGCCCGCAAACCTGCGACCGCTGAGTCCATTGCTCTTAACATGATTGAATCCTTTCCGCTGTCCCTGCCGGTGCGCTTCGGGCATCCGGCCAGGCACTCTCTCAGTCCTGCCTACATCAGGACAGCACTATCAATATTTGTGAAAACTCTGTCTTTCATATCGTCCTGCGTCATGGTGGTGACCACCACGTTATTGGGTACATTGACAATGAATACGCCCTGGCTTCCAATCACCGCAACATCCCTGGCGCCTTTTCTGCGCGCCTCTTCCACGGCATGTTCAAGCCTGCCCAAAAGCTGGCTGTCCACCGCGATGCCTCTTTCCTCCAAACGTCTGGAAGCATGTTTGGAAAAATTCAGGCTTTCATCCATACGGGCCTTCAGTAGTTCGCCAAAGCTGGCGCTGCTTCCATTCCCGTCCCGGACAGACACGGATTTACTGCTTCCGTCCGTCTGGGCAAAACCCGGATTATATATTCCATTTATTCCCATCATCTTATTCCTTCCTGACATGCATGAAAATCAGACATACAGGTTCTCATCAAGGAGGGGGTTTTCCGTCTTGCCTTTTTCCGTTACCTTATCGCCTTCTCCTCCCTCATTTCCCCCTTCTTCATCCTCATCTTCCGCATAGGGGTTATCAATGCGGCCGATGCCAAGGACATAGGAAAGAGGATATTCCTCATCGTCGCCTTCCAGCTTAAGCATAGGCACTCCGCCGGTCAGGTTCACTGATTCCACTTTTCCATATTTAACATCCACCGGCACCGGCAGGCCGTTGGGCCCTTCCTTGGTCACCGCCACCGTAAGCTCCTGTCCCACAAGACCTGCCGCGTAAGTCTGGCTGGTAACTGCCGTTGACGTGGTGATGGAATCCGTCATGGCGCCCATGGACTGGACCATGGCCATCTGTGTCATCTGACCCATCATCTCACTGTTGGACATGGGATTGGTCATATCCTGATTGGCCAGCTGCGCTGCCAGAAGCTTGATGAAGCTGGTAACTGTCAGCGTATTCTTTTCCGTGGACCCTGCTGAATAATATTGCTGGGTATAAGGGTCTGTGGTCCCGCTTACCGAAACATTATCTGCCATCGTTTTAAATCCTCCTGTCTATATAAGGCCCAGCCGGAGCTGCTGGGCAAAAGAATCCCGCTGCCCCCTCCTTCTGTCGTCCTTTTGTTCACCGGGCTCCCTGCGGCCTTCCCTGCCGCCTTCCCTTGAATCCCCAAACTGCTGCTGGGACTGATAGGTGTAAATCACCGTCTCCCTGCCCGTCTTATCCTCCAGGATTCCTGCTATCTGACCTGCGTTCTGGCTGAGGATTTCCAGGGTCTTGGGGTTGTCCGACATCAGGGATACCGATGTGCGCCCGGCTTCATAGATGACCCTCAGTGTCACCTTCCCCAAAGAAGCAGGCTCAACCTCAAGGGTCAGCGTCCCGTCACGCTCCGGCAGCCTGTCTGCCAGGGTCTTGGCAAATGCCTCCGGCAGTTCCTCCATGTTTGTCCTTACCGGACTTTGGGTCCCTGCCTGTCCCGCAATTCCATAGTCCTTGGGCTGCACAGCCTGCTGGGAATCCGCTGCATGGGCCAAAGGCAGTTCCTCCTCTGGCTGACCATTGCCGGCCGCGCTGTCCCGGGTCTGTGCCTTAACAGGAATCTCGGGAACGGTCTGTTCCGGGCCGGCCGCCTGCTGCTCCGGTTTCGTAAATCCTTCTGCCGGCCGGACCATTGCAGGTTCCTCCTGATTACGGTCTTCTGCCATGAGCACAGGAAACGCCTCTTCTTTTCCTAATGCCTTGAATAAACCGTCCGTCTGTCCTGCGGGACTTACATCTGCATCCAAAACCGTCTGCACCATATCCCCAAGGATTCCCGGACCAAAATTCCCATCCTCCGGCAGCCCCTGGCCTGCCTCCTGTCCTAACGCATCTGCCGCGTCCTCCCGGACAGCCGACGCCTGTACCTGCACCCAAAGGCCCGAACCCTGTGCGTCTGAAACAGCGGCATCCCACTGCTCCGGCAGCTGACCCGGATCCATGCGGAATTGAAAGGTGAAATCCTTCAGGACACCGCCTGTGTCTGCCTTAACAGCCTCCAGCGGAATCCGCCCGGACACCGGTTCCCCGGCATCATTATCCTTTTTATCCGCCGGGCCTGGCTTGTACGCGGCAGACCCCTTCTTTGACAGCCGTTCTTCTGTTTCCCGGCGGTCCAGGGCCTGCTGCCTGCCTCTTAGCATCCGCAGGAAATCCGTCCCGCTCCTGTCATCCCCTTTATCCCGGTTAACAGATACATCCGGACCAGCGGTATCCACGGCCTGCCGCACCATCTGCGTCATATCCATCCTTATCAAACCTGTCCCTCCTTTCTATGTGATATTTATAATCAACAGCCTGACAGCTGTGACTACCTTAACAGCCCTATATACGGCCCCGGTGTGCTGACCTGTTGATTTCTGGTAAAACTCCGCAGGATATTTTTCTGAGAGTGCAGGTCAAAAAACGGAGGCGTAGCGGTGGCTACGCTGAGTATTTTTGACCCGTGCTATCAGGAAAATAGACAAGGAGGTTTGCCTGAATATCAACAGGTCGGCACACTAGTTCCGGCTCCTGGTAATGTCCCTGATGATGAATTCTTCCACAAACCCCTCTTCTTCCTTCATCTCAGCCCTCTGGTAAGCCTGCATCCTTTTATCCTTCAGTTTTTCAAACTTGGAAGTGTCCACCTTGGCGGAAATCACCTCTTTCTTCTTGCTCTCTTCCCGCTTTCTTAAAAAAGACAGCTCTTCCTTTTCCTGGCTGATGATTTCTTCCATCCTGCCAATACACATGTCGTAAAGACGGAAGTTCTCAATGGAAGCGCCCGTGGATTTTGTCTGGTCAAATCCCTCCTGGAATCCGTTTAATTTTTCCTTCAGCCGGACAATCTGCTCCTGTTTCGTCATAACATTCCTGGCAATGACCGCATGCTCTGACCTGAGCTCATCCAGCACCTGGGTCTTATAATCCAGTACGGTATCAAGGCTGTATTTAAACCGCTTCAACGGCCTTCCCTCCTTTAACCTGCAATGTTCTGTATCAGCCTCAGGGTTTCATCGTAAGTAAATGACTCGTCTATACCCTGCTGTAAAAATGAATTCATGCTGTTAATTTTGGCAACCGCCTCGTCCAGGGCCGTGTTGGTCCCCTTCTTATAGGCGCCGATGGAAATAAGGTCCGAATTCTTCTGGTACAGGCCCAGCATATTGCGGAAACGCGAGGCAGCCCTCCTGTGTTCCTCCCCCACCACCTCCACCATAAGCCTGGATATACTGGCCCCAATATCAATGGCAGGGAAATGGTTCTCATTGGCAAGCTGGCGGCTCAGTACAATATGCCCGTCCAGGATACCCCGGACCGTGTCCGCTATGGGTTCATTGGTGTCATCCCCTTCCACCAGTACGGTGTACACACCGGTTATGGAGCCCTTGTTAAAATTGCCGCTCCGCTCTAAAAGCCGGGGGAATTCAGCGTATATGGAAGGCGTGTAGCCTCTGGCTATGGGCGGTTCCCCGATGGCCAGGCCGATTTCCCTCTGGGCCATGGCATACCGGGTAAGGGAGTCCATCATGAGCAGTACATCATTGCCCTGGTCCCTGAAGTATTCCGCTATGGTGGTGGCAACCAGAGGACACTTCATCCTCAGCATGGCCGGCTGGTCCGAGGTGGCCACCACCAAAATGGAGCGGCGCATCCCCTCCTCCCCCAGATCCTTTTCCACAAACTCCAGCACTTCCCTTCCACGCTCCCCCACCAGAGCGATGACATTAATATCCGCCTTCACATTCTTTGCTATCATGCCCATCAGGGTACTCTTGCCCACGCCAGAGCCGGCAAATATCCCTATCCTCTGGCCCTTTCCAATGGTATTCAGCCCGTCAATGGCCTTGACCCCAAATTCCAGGCGCTCCCTGATGGGGGGACGGTTTAAGGGGTTGGTATAGGGACTGCTGACCGTGTAGAAGCGGTTTGCCTTAAACCCCTCCTTGCCGTCTATGGGCTCCCCCAGGGCGTCAATGATCCTGCCTATGAGGAAGTCCCCCACAGGCACCTTCAGGCGGCGTTTGGTATTGCGCACAAAGCTTCCTGAGGTGATTCCGCTTGTGGCCTCGTACGTCATGATCTGTATCTTTCCATCCTTAAAGCCCACCACCTCGGCCGGCATCTGGCAGTTCTGCTCCTCGTTATAGATCATCACGATATCGCCGATACTGGACCGGCCGCCGGAAGCCTCCATCAGCATACCCACCACATTTTCAATTTTCCCAATATGGCTGACTGTTTCTGACTTGGCAATCAGCTTGGGGATTTTCTCAAACATAAGCACTCCTAAAACCTGATATTTCCCAGTATCTCCCGGATGTTGTCCATTTGGGTGTCAACGCTGATATCCACAATCTCATCCGGCATCTCAATGATGCAGTTTCCGCTGGACTCCTTGTCCATGACCACGAATTTTATATTGTCCGACAGCTTGGCCAATTCGCTGACCACATCCGCGTCCGCCTCCGCCATCATGTCATAATCCGTCTTTTCCATGTATATCTTGACCCAGGCCGTCTTTCTCAGCTTTTCCGTCTCAGCTACAAGCATCCTCTTGATGACTTCCCCGCTGGACCTGAGGCTGATGTGTATGACCTTTTCAGCAATGGCAACCGAACAGTCCTTTAGTTCCTCCAGGTAGTTCCTAAGGCTTTTTTCCTTTGCCTGGCCAATGGATGCCATGGCCTGTTCCATATCACGCCTGAATTCTTCTTCCTGGCGCCTGAAAAATTCAGCCTGTTCCATGGCAGCCTGTTCGGTTCCTGACTTGTATCCTGCTTCAAACCCTTCCCTGCAGCCTTCTTCTATGGCGGTTTTCTTAAGCTGCTCCGCCTGTTTCCCTGCTTCCCTGAGGATATCCCCGGCCATCTGGTTGGCCTTTAACAGGATCTGCCGGGCCTGCTCCCTGGCATCCTCCACCATATCCGCGGTTCCCGCTCCCGCCGTCCCCCGGGCGGGTTCGGGACTATTTTTCCCAGCAGGGGTATGCTCCGCCCCCTTTCCCCCGCTTTTCTGCATTTGGGGCGGGATATCGGTCTGGGCAGGAGGGACAAACTGCACTATCTCTATTCCTGTTCCCGGTTTTATGATGCAGCTAGACGATGATGTTGTCATCATCTCCCCCCTTCTTGATAATCACTTCACCGGCATCCTCCAGATTCCGGATGATATTAACAATGCGCTGCTGCGCTTCCTCCACATCCTTCATCCTGACATTGGTGGTAATCTCCAGGTCGGCCTGTACGGTTTCAGCCATACGTTTTGACATGTTGGAGAAAAATACCTGCTTCATCTCATCCGATGCGCTCTTAAGCGCATACACAATATCCCTTGCATCACAGTCACGGACAAAACGCTGTACGGAACGGTCGTCCATATCCATGATATTTTCAAATACAAACATTTTGTCACGGATGCTCTGGGCCAGCTCAGGATTGGTCTTATCCATCTCATCAAAAATGCGTTTTTCATTGGTGCGGTCCACATGTTCATGATATCCGCCACATAATCCACGCCGCCCAGGTTCATATTGTCCTCGCTGGTAATGATGGTGGCGAACTTGCGCTTCATCTCCTCCTCCACAATGGCAATGGCTTCCGGTGATACCCGGTCCATCTTGGCCATACCTTCCAGGGTCGGTATCCGCTTGGCCTCAGGCAGCTGTTCCAGCACCTGCGCCGCCTGCTCCGGGTCCATATAGGACATGATGAGCGCGATTACCTGAGGACGCTCATGCTGCAGAAGGGACAAAAGGGCTTTGGGATCCCCTTTCATAAAGAAGTTGAAGGGCTTGGACTGAAGGGTTTTGGACACCTTCTCCAAAAGGCTTCTGGCCGTTGTCTCCCCAAAGGCCTTTTCCAGGACATTCCTGGCATAATCAAGCCCGCCGTCCGTCATCATCTTATGGGTAAGGCAGAGCTTATAAAACTCGTCCAGCGCGCCTTCCACCTGGCTGTTGGTGGTCCTTCCCATCTTTGCCACCTCATACGTCAGGTCCTCAATGTCCTGCTCATTCAGATATTTATAAATCTGGGAAGCCCGGTCGGCTCCAAGGGAGACAACCACAATAGCTGCTTTCTGCTTTGTATCCATGTTTTTAATATCCACAGGCCCCTTGGCCGGCAATATCCCCTACCTCCCCTCTGAGCCAGCTCTGTACCAGCTTGGCCGCTATCTGTGGATTCTGGTCCACGAATTCCCCTATGTTCTGTTTCAGCTTCAGGCTGTGCTGCATCCTGAGATTGAGGATTTCCTCATTGCGCTCCATCTCAGCGTTCTCCGCCTGCATCTGAAGCCCTGCCTCGGTATTAAGTACATTGACAGGGGGAGCTTCTCGATCCGGGGCCCTGCCTTGGCCAATCTGTCTCAGGCGCCCTGGCTTCTTCCTCCACAACGTACATATTGGGGGCGTCCACATACTCGTCCGCCTTCCTGCGTCTGCGCCTCTTCTCCATAAGCAGCAGTAAAAGGAGCAGGAGAATCAGGATTCCGCCCGCTATCATGGCTATCACGATAGGAAGAGGCAGACCGTCCTCCTTCGTCTGAGGCTGTTCAGGCGGGGTAATTACCGGTACTGTTTCCTGGGACGGCGCCCTCACAATGGTAATGCTCTGATTGGCCAGGTCCCGGGGGATGCCCGCAGAATCAGCCACCAGGTTAATCAGCTGGTTATTGGTCACCGTGGTGGTATCATCTGTGTTGATCACAATACCCACGGTTGCGTTTTCCAGCACGCCCGGGTCCACCTGGCGCTGTTCTTTTACCGAATTGTAAAGCCATTCCCTGGTGGCGCTGCTGTTGCTGTAGCTGTCCGCTATGGCCTGGGTGTTATCCTGGTTGGTATAGCGCGGGGTGTCCGCATTGGCGTCAGCTCCCGCCACGCCCCCGGCCCCCTGGTCCGATGCCGCCGAATTCTCATTGACGGTATCTTCCCTGTTAAGGAGTCCTGTCTTATCCTGCTCATTAATCTTTTCCGGCGTGCTGTACTGCGTGTTCTCCTGTATCAGCCGTTCCATGTTCAGGGTTCCCTTTACCGATACAGCCACATTGCCCGGTCCGTACAGCTTTTCCAGCACGCGGCGCACATTCACGCTGATATTGTTCTCAATCAGGCTGGTAAGGGCTGTCAGGTCCTTGGCGCTGCCAAAGGCGTCCTCGCCCGCAGCGCTGCCCCCTACCTCCATCATTGTGTCCGCGTCAAAAACAGCCACATTAGTGAAATTCAGTCCTCTCACCGACCTGGCTATCAGGTTCTTGATTGCCGCTGCCTTACTGTCATTCAGGCTCTGCCCCGCCTCCATGGTAACAACCACGGATGCAGACGCATCCGTATTGGTGTTATCCTGAAGGGCATACTTCTGCTCCGCCGCTTCTGCGATGGTCACCTTGGCGTCCTGTACGCCTTCAAACAGGCGTATCTGCGCTCCCAGCCTGTCCTGTAAGTCATACAGGGTATATTGTTTCTTATCTGACTCCGTTGTCATAAGCCCCGCGTTGTTGCGGTACATATCATAGGTAAAGCCGCTTTTGGGATACCCCTTGCTGAGAAGCTCGGCCCTGGTCTGATCCGCCTTTACCGCAGGAACGCGGATTGCCCCATCCTTGTCATTAAAGCGGTAGTCAACCCCTTCTTCCTGCAAAAGGGCCACCACCTCCTGGGCTTCCTCCTGGTTAAGGCCCGTAAACAGGGTACTATAATCCGTGTTCGTCCCCAGTTTCAGAACCAACACCGCAATAATGGCAATTGCAGCAGTCCCTCCTGCAATTGCCATAAGCATTTTTCTTGACTTGTCTGATAGATTCTGCCAGTGTTCTTTTAATCTTTGCATGTTAATCCAGCCTTTTGCTTTTGTTTATGTAAAAATCAGACATTCATCTTCATCAGCTCGCTGTATGATTCCATGGCCTTATTCCGCAGGGAAATCATCACCTCAAGGCTCAGCGCCGCCTTTGCCTCCGCTATGGGAAGCGAATGCGCGTCGTCCAGCTGGCCTGTAGCCAGCAGGTACTGTTTCTTTTCCACATCCTTTTGTGTGGTATAAACCTGACCGACCACATTCTTAAGCACATCCTTAAATACAGGTGCCTCTGATGAATCATTTGTATTTCCCTTTGAAGAGGACAACTCCCGAATGGGTTCCCACTCTTTCATTAACGTTATAAACGATGTTCCTGTTTCCATATTCATTTCCCTTCCCTGTCCCTGGGCCTGTTTGTAAATCCATTCCCCGTGCCGTTAAAATGCCTTCGCAGCACTGCGCAGGCGTGTGATATCATTACTGATGGAACTGACCATATACTGATACTCGTAAGCGGCGCGTACCAATTCCACCTGCTCCTGGTCCATGTCCACGTTGTTGCCGTCCAGACGGCTGGACTCCGTCCAGGTCGTCCGCAGCCTGGCCTGTACCCCGTCAATGGCCCTGGAAACCTCCAGCGGATTATCCATTTCCTTCCCCGCGCCCTGGAGTTTACGTATCAGTTCGTCTTCAAAGGTCACTTGCTGTGACTTGAATCCGGGCGTGTCATCATTAGCTATATTATTAAGCGTTATATTCTGTCTGCCCCACAGATAATCCAGCACCTTTTCCGTAAGCGCGATTCCATTTCCATAAAATCCTGACATCTTTTGTACTCCTTTTTTCATGACAAACAGGCAGGGAAACCTAAACCTCCCGATTCCCCTGCCCGGGTTCCATTTGAGTCCAGTTCTTTCTTCCGGCATTTTTTTCCGCAACATCTGCCACTTGAACCATCATTAGAAAGTATCGCTGATTAATAGGTGAAAGCTGCCTGAAAATCATAGCCATCTCTTCAGACCTTGACTTTTCCATACTTTTCATATCACTCCTTTATATGGTAAGAAACAGATGTATTTTTATTATCTTTGTGATATTACAATATCACTAAATTAATAAAAAATCAATTAAAATATGACTTAACTATCAAAAAAATCCTATTTTTCGTCAATCTACGCGAAATTTGTTACCGGAGAAGTACGGTAGGAAATTGTATATTTTTAGAATTATGAGGAATGATGAGAATTTATAAACCTTGTATTTTATTAATCCTGTGATATGATAAAATAAAAAAATCGTATAGATTCTATTACATTGCGGCAGAACAGGCTGTATAATCAGCCAATCGGGATTAAAATACTATAAATGTGTATTTTAAAATCATGTTTGGTATGTTCAAATCTGCTTTTTTGGTTTATCATAGGGATATACTCCCCCTACTTGACAAAAAAATTATCCGCACAAATGAGAATGGTAGGCGGCCAGGCAGAATCAGCTACATGTAAACAGAAATGAGGTAAACTCGTGCTTCAGCGTTTAAAGCAGGTAAGAAAGGCCCTTGGGTACACACAGACAGAATTCGCTAAATTTTTAGGAATAACACAGACCTCTTATTCCATGATTGAAAACGGCATACGCCCTTTATCCGACAAATATGTCCGCATCATCTGTATCACATTCAATGTATCAGAACAATATCTGGTAAGCGGACAAGGAGAAATGTTTGTATCGTCTCCTCATAAAAAAGAGCTTTTGGATTTGTTTTCCCAACTGCTGCCGGACACACAGGACTATCTCCTGATCATGGCAAAAGAGCTTCTGAAAATGCAGCAGAAAATATTTGAATGTACAAGTCCCCTTGAGGATAACACCGACGGAAAAAATCATAAGATTTAATTCAAATGATATTTGCGTATATTCAGGATAAATATGGTTTTAACATATTACAATATCGTTTCAAAACAATAACTTTCTATACCTTGTCAACATGCTGAGGAGAGCTGTTCCATTCATTCTACACACAGTAAAAGGCCGCAACTTCATAAGCTGCGGCCTGGATACTTCTCATCATTTCTTAAATTGTTTCCCCTTGTAAAATCCTCATCATATGCGCGTGTACCTTTTTTCCGCAGGTACCGTCCAGATTAGCGGCCATTGTCTCCAGTTCCTTCATCTGACGGGACCTTACCGCCTTAAGTTTTCCCTCTGCCAATGCATCCATGAAGCCCCCAAGGGAGAATATACGGCTTTCATAACAGAAAAATCCATACTTCTTTTCTATCTTTTCAAATCCATCCTCCCCTTTGGTCAGTTTTCCGTAATCTTCATCCGACAGGGTTGGGTAAAAGGCGGTGCAGGTATTATCCTCCACATTGATGGCGGCTGTTTTTCCATCACGGCTACGCTGCACCAGAATTGTGGTATCGTCCATTTTCTTGGCAAAGGAACAGGTAGCGTGATATTGCGGGCAGTAACCGTTGGCTTCCAGGTCAGCCTGCCCGAAGAATTCCGCCGTCAGGACCGTCATGCCGCCGGCCGCCTTGTCAAACCGAATGACTCCGTTGGAAAACGAGGGAATGATGACCAGGTATTGTCCCATATTGAGCAGGCCGGTGGCGTATGGCAATTCATCATACCGCCATTTTCTGGCGGACAGTCTGCCAGACACGCGGAATCTGCGCGTCTCTCCTGTCCGGATATCCCACCTGACAACGTCACGGGTTTTGACTTCGGCCAGCCATATACAATCCCGGTCAACCGCCATTCCTGAATATCCGGTGTCCTCCTCTCCTGCCGTGAAAAAGGCGTATGTGCTGTCTGCCATGGAAAAGCGGAGGAGCTGATTGGTATAGGGGGCTGAAATCCACAGATATTCGCCGGATTCACATGCGCCGGAAGTAATGCCCAACTCCCTGTTGGCTGCTTTCTGCGCCCACTCCTTAGCCCCGGCCCCTTTTAACAGCCCATCCATCCATGCTTCATGGAATTTCCATTGTTTTGTATCACAATCATACTCCATGATTGGATTCCTGTAAGAGGGGACGTAGAATATCCGGTTCCCGTAACAAAAAATCCTCTGGAAGCACAGATTCACGTCCTGCTGCTGTTCAAACAGCGGCATCTGCTCCCCTGTTTTCATATCATAAGCCATGGGCATACCCGATGCTGAAGGCGAGAGATACAGAACATTCCCCCTGGCTGCCATAAATAGATAGGCCGGTTTCCATTTAGGCTGTCCCTTCAGCCGGTCCGCCAGGTCGATTCTTCCGTCCTGTGGCTCCATACATACAAGGGCATTATATTCCGCGCCGGTCATCCAGAGCTTCCCTTCATGGCTGACCGCGTCCGCTATCTTAAACCGCTGCTTTTCCTCCTGCGTAAAACTGCCTGTAATGAAATTATTAAGAATAAAAACAGGCTTTCCCGCAGCCATGAACAGATTCACCACCGAGGTGGCGTCTTCCCCGATATATCCGTCAGCAAGGGCCACGGTATTCGTAATGTCCTGCGTATCATCCCATATGCCAATATGGCTGTCCATAAAATCCGCCGTCAGACTCCGGTACTCTTCTAAAAGGTCCGGGCGGATGGATCGTATGGTGGCCTCCAGCAGGGGATGGGGACGCCATATCAGGGCAACACGGTTCTGATACTTAAACGTGTCAAACACAAGCTTCAGCTTCTTAAGCATATGTTCCCCGTCACTGAGGAAGCGGTTAATACTGGTGTTAAGCATCAGGGACTTCCTGCCTTCCAGAACCTGCCTCCACGATTCGGGCATCTGCGCCCCTGACCTGCATGTCTGTATCACTTTATCCAGCTTGGGGGAGCCAAGGGGAAGCACCTTGTGGTAATAATGCATCTCCCTCATACTCTCCTTAACAAACTCTGACTGTATGATCATATAGTCCACATTGCGGTAGGCCGGAAGTTCCCATTGGGAGAAAAAGCCGGAGGTTACATAATATGGAACGTAGACCAGCTTCCCCACATATTTCTTAAGCTCTGAAGAATAATACGCCGGGTCAATGCTTGTAACATAATTACAGTCATCATATGGATTATGGATATAGGCCAGATCCGGGCAGGCGGATTCCAGGGAATACTGCCTGTAGTCTGTCACCGGTACCTCTTTCGGGAACCGCTCCCCGTCATAGCACTGCCTCCAGCCTCCCCGGGCCTTATCATACTCATAATACGGCAGGGGCATTACCCGGGCATCCTTTCCGGGGTCGCAATATGGGGAAGCTTCCGCAGGCGGGGTCCTCCCGGCAGGCCAGCCATATGCTCTCCATGCTGTCCCACATCTCCGCCTTGTAGGGCATGAATACCACAAGGAAGGTGTCGGGTAGTCCGGTGATAAGCGATGCCGCCTGGTCCAGTATATCATCCAGGCCGGACAGAACGGAGGCCCGGAGCATACCGGAGGCAGCGCAGGTGTGTAAGGACGACAGATTGCTGCGGTAGGCAGCCAGCAGGTTGGAGATAGCTTCATCCTCTGCTATTTTCTCCATATTGCTTATACTTTTCTTCACTGTCTCATCAATTGCCGCAGCGGCCTGACAGCAATCCTCCACATATCCTGACATGCATTGCATATCGGCGGCGGCTATTACCCTATGCATGGACTGCATGGTATCCAGGAGCCTTAAAAGCTTTCTTTTATTCATAACACGCATGTTTTTCTCCCCATCCTTTGTTTTGCCTGACGCTGATTTGATCCATCTGACCTGCCAGACGAATATAGTCTACACCCGAACATTTGCCATTTACCTAAACCGGTCAGAAGCTCATAGAGTTCAGCATCCGATGCACTGTTAAACATAACTCAAGGCTATATTACAACAACTTTCTATTAATCATCTCTTTTATCTTAGTGGAGCTTGTACTCTCCGTATAGGAAAGAAACACAAGTTCAGCTCCATGTTCCCGCAGAAACTCCCGCTTCTTCAGCCAGGCAGGATCCCGGGCATAATCGCTGCCGGAAAACTGGGCATCAAACTGGTATTTCAAATAGGCATCCTTTGTATCGCAAAATTCAAATGGTATTTCAACCGCCTCATCCACATATCTGCATGCCTGAACCATAGCAAGACGTTCCTCAAAAGGGATTACACTGTCCGTCTGTTTATTTCTGCGTACTCCCTCATCCGTCACCACCCCCACAATCAGATAATCGCACTGCTCTTTGGCACGCCGGAGTAAATTGAGATGTCCTACGTGAAACAGGTCAAATACCCCTGCCGCATACCCGATATGATACTTTTTCTTTACCTGTGTACCAGATAACGGCCCGTTAAAGACCTTTCCCTGTCTCCGCGGATATTCTGTATTAGGGTCATAAATGCCTATGTTTATGGCGCCCAGGTCTCTTACCTGTCTGAAAGCTCCCACATAATTCTTAATGCAGATAATGACCTTGTATGTACCGGCGTCAAGTCCTTCTAACACAGACGGTGCTGCAATTTCAATCCCCTCTATTGCAGTACCCCATTTTGTTTCATTATTATCAATCACTCCCGCTATCTCATACTCATCCCTATACAGCGCAAGAAATTTCCGGGCAAAGTTGCCGGATCCGAACAGATACAGCTTTTTATTATCCAGATTCTTAAATATATCTACAAACAGCCGCTGGTACTCTTGTGCTGAATAATTCATACGCTGGCGGTTGGAATGGACAATCTCATGATTTCTCCTGTGCGCCAGATGATAGGAATACAAAATGTCGTCATTCCGGAGTTTGTTTAAAAAGTGTCCGATATGTGCGTAATAAATCTCTATGCAGCTGTCAAGTTTATATCGTTCCAGCAATTCCTTCCTGGGCAGTATAACCTCCATTCTGGTGTCCCCATGATATAAAAGGTCTATATTACGCAGCATGATTGCTTTCGCCGGAAGATTCTCCACATATAATTCCTGATCAAAAAAAACATATTCCCCGTTGACCACAAATCCATTCAGCAATACCAGGTCAATGTATCCCCGCTCCAATACTGCCCCAAGGGCTTCCCTGTCCTCATCTGAACCAAAGGCAACCTTTTTCCATCTACTTCTGTCAATCTTCTTTTGTTTTAATTCATTCTTTTCCTCATCCCATCGCGGATTAAAATGATCCCAATCCACAGCATCATAGGCCACATGCTCCGAGGAATGAAGAATCAGGTTCCACAAGCAATCGAACTGGCGGAGAAATTCATTTTTATTCTCTGCCATCAGCTGACGGAAATGCTTTACCATGGACATCCCATCCACAAATGGCATAACAAAGGTTCCGTCCACCAGGCTGCCTTCTATCATCCTTACGCCATGCCGCTGCAGATAGCAGTTATTCTCCCAAAGCTTTCCCAGCTTCCTTCTGCCTTCTGCATACAACGGTTTTTTTATAACCATTCCGTCCCGCACAATGATAGTACACAGCGCATTCTCTTTTCCCCGTTCCGTTGAAACCGTAATCTGGGATGCATTGGAACATATCGCCTCCAAAGAGCATTCAATCAGAAAACCATTGGCCATCTTGTGAAACAGCCCGTTTTGTATCATGGATGTATATAGATTTTCTTCCTCTAAAAACACGGTATCCGGGCTATGGTACTGGGGAAATATACGGATATCCAACTCCTCATCCGGTGTATAATCCTCTGCAAACAGAATCTGCGGACTGGTGATATCCGGAAAAACAGAATAGAATCTGTGGTATGGGAAACCAGCCTGTTCCAGTATGCCTGTAAGTTCTGCTTTTGAGTACAGCCTTCCTGCAAGGCGTTTTTTGTCAAATGCACTTACCCGTTTATAGTTTTCTATCCCATCAAAATTGCGTCCGGTAAAGGGATCCTTGTCCCCGCAAAAATAACGGACAGCCATTCTGTTTTCCGTTACCAGGAACAGTTTCCCGTCCGCCTTAAGCAGTGTGCGTACTTTCTTCAACAGCTTGATGAGCCCTGCTTCCGGTTCAGCCTGTTCAACAGCCGACGACATCAGAATATATTCATAGCCGGACAAGGTCCTGTCATAAAACCCATCAACTGTACGGCCCTCCATCTCATCCGCAGCCCAGCCATCCACCTCATCCATGGCCGCGCATTCCACATATAATCCACATTCCATGAGAGACTCTTTCAGGGATTGCTCCAGATTCCCATGACCCATTATATACAGCGCCCTGGTACCTTTCTTAAATTCATACCATTTAATCAGCCCTTTGGGCAGCTCCTTTATGATTTCCTGTGCAGTCATCACTCTTTGCTCCTCATTATGTCAATGGTTCGTTCTATGCCTGTCCTGATGTCGTATTTCATGCTCCAGCCCAATCCCTTCAGCCTGCTTCCGTCCAGCCTTGCTTTAGTGGCGGTGCTGTACCCTGCTTTTTCAACAGCATCCGGAATCTCGAAAATCACTTCCGTATTGCATAAACCGGCTATAATATGGGATAAATCCCTTAATGTAATATCTGATTTACTGTCAGCTATATTATATGCCTCCCCGCATTTCCCGCAAAGCATTACCGCAAGAAGCCCAGCCGCAGCGTCTGCCGCGTAGGTATAGGAATAATACTGGTTTCCCTCACTTTTAAGCACGATATCCTGTCCCCTTATTCCATTGCGTATGAACTGGGAGACTGCCTTTGTATCAGACATGAGCATAGTCGGCCCATAAGAGCGGGTAAAACGCGGAATCACCACATCAATTCCAAGCTCCTTGTGGTAGGCCTGGCATAAAGCTTCCCCGCACCGCTTACTTTCCGGATATCCTGCGCGGAGGGTATTGGAATCAATATAGCCGCAGTATGTTTCATTAAAAAACTCAACATCCCCCCTGTTTTCCCCGTAGACCTCATTGGAGGATGCGAAAACAAACCGCTTGACATTATGGCTTACAGCATATCTCAGCAGATGGTCCGTTCCCAAAACATTGGTGGTTATGGTAGCAACCGGATTCGTGGCATAAGCCACCGGATGGGTATTGCTTGCCAGGTGCAGGATATAATCAAAGGCTTCATCCATTTTGCCTTCCAGCGAATCATTTATATCATGAGGCACAAAATGGAACCAGGGACTGTCCAGATACCTGAAAAACCGCTTCCTTGCAGCCTCCTCATTACGCCCCAGCGCCCATATACTGCAGCCCATGGAATGGGCCCGGTTCCGTTCCATCAACACGTCAACGAAAAAGCTGCCAATCAATCCGCTTGCCCCGGTAATCAGAACCCTCTTATCCTGAAGACTGTCCCAGGAAAGATCCAGGTCCGCCACATACCTTACATCCTCCAAATATAATGGATTATCCAATATATCCGTTTTATCTGCCATATTCATCATCTATACTCCTACTTCAGCCAGTTATCCTTTTCCATCTTAAGATACGCCTTAAACAGCTCAAAGTCATCCCTGGTGGTTATTTTTATATTCTTCTCAGACCCATTGGCAAAATACAGCCGCTCCCCCAGTTCAACCATCATGGTATTTGTGTAGGAAGATCCATATATGCCGATTCCCTTTTCAAACGCTTCATGGTAAGCCCTGTCAAGCATTCCATACCTGTATGCCTGGGGCGTTGAAACCCTCCGCAGAGCCTCCCTTGGGATGTACCTGACTGTAGACACCTCATCATCCGCCACAAAAATCTGCTCATTATACGGAAGGGCGGTTACCGCGTTTCCATACTGCCTGCACTTTAAGATTACATCTGACAAAACCGAATCCTCAACCAGCGGACGGATTCCATCATGTATAATAATGATGTCCTCCTCACCACATGTACCTTCCAGTTGAAAAACACCGTTCCGGATGGATTCCTGGGTAGTCCTGCCGCCGGATATAATCCATTGAAGCTTATCTATATTAAACTGCTTCGCATAAGCCCTTACCACATCATGCCAGCCGTCAATGCACACCAGCCCGATGGCGTCAATCTGGGGATGTTTCTGGAATCCCTCAAGGGTATAAATCAATATGGGCTTATCATACACATGGATAAACTGCTTGGGAATATCCTGGCCTGACCGCTGGCCGGAGCCACCGGCAATTACAATCGCTACATTCACTCCTAATCCCTCCACTATCGGCCGCCTGTCTGCTGCCTGTCTGCTGTTTGTTACCTGTCTGCCGTCTGTTGCCTGTCTGTTACTCAACCGTGTTTTCTATACCCTGCATCCATACCCCGAATCTACACTATGTAAAAATAATCCACGATTGTATCCGCAGCCATATAATTCTTTATTCCCTCTGCCAGCAGACGTTTCTCTATTTCAGTATAAAATGTTCCCTTTCTGTTCACTGCGATGATAAAAAGGGCATCGGCTCTGTTCCGGATTCTATCAAAGGGTAGTACTTCCCTCCCCCAGAGATATGGCTTGGACGGCACTCCTGAGACGCAGATGGCTTCCACTTTATCATAGTATCCGTTATTGTACAGTCTCAGGCAGACATTTTCAGCCCAGGCTCCTGCGCCGTATATGATAATCCGGCCGCACCTGTCTATTTCTTTTTTTACTGACAGGATTTCGGAGATTATCTGTCCTACCCGTCCCTCCTCCTTTAAATCACGAATCCAATGGAACAGTTCTTCCTTTGACCCGATATTTAAATCTTTGATTTGGTTATAATATAAATCCCAATCCCGGACGATTAGCTGTGCATATTCCTGTTTGTATTCCTCGCTTATTCTGATAAAAGTCCCTCTGTGGCGCATCATCCGGTAGTACCGGCAGATACCCAGCTCCTGGGTGAGGTGCTTTTGTTCCAAAAAGGTTTCCACATCGCAGTACTCACGGTACATAGCCAGTACCTTGTTCTTGCTCTTGACCGACGCTGCGGGATTATCCTGGCGGTACATATAGAACGCACTGTCAAGCCACATGGCCCTGTTACACAGGGACATGGTCTGAATCCAGAAACCATTGTCCTGGTAAGAAGCTCCCGGAGTTTCATTATGCCTGATTCCATTTTCCGCGAGAAAGCTTCGTCTATATATCCCGGACCAGGTATTCATATAAAACTGGAAAAAAAGAATCCGGTCCTCTTTCTGAAGAACCTTTCCAAAATACCCGTCCATGGCGCTTACATGGATTCTCTTTGAATAATGGAGCGTATCCCAGAACTGGATACACTCTGATTTGATTAAATCCAAATCATTGGAAACAGCATAATCGTACAGCGTCCCATACATGTCCGGAAGGATGTAATCATCGCTTTCAACAATTCCTATGTATTCGCCAGTGGCTGCCTCATACCCCACATTCATTGAATGCCCGTATCCCCGGTTGGGCTTATGTATAACTTTGACCCGGCTGTCTTTGCTTGCATAATCATCCAGGATGGCCGGACTGCTGTCTGTTGAACCGTCATCGACGCAGATGATTTCCAAATCTTTCAGGGATTGGGCGAGGACGCTGTCTATGCAGGTTCTGATATATGATTCGACATTGTAGACTGGGATTATAATGGAAACTTTTGGCATAGGTATCACCTGCTTTTCATGTACTTTTGGGGATTATGAATTACATCCATTATCCTTTCAACCGCCCGTGCTGATGCATGTCCATCATCAAACGAGGTCCATTTCTGAAAAAATCTCTCCAAATCACTAATATATTCCTCTTCCTCAAACTCTGCTATTTTCCTATAAAGATTTTCTAAATTATGAGCTCTTGGATACGGCCACTCACATAGAGGACTGTAAAACCCTCTGTCATCAAGATACTCCTGCTCATCATTCTGGTACAAAAACACCGGTTTCTTTTGAAGAGAAAAATCCCATAATATAGAGGAATAATCTGTTATAAGGACATCTGAAATAATCAATAATTCCTGTACATCAGCGTAATCCGTAACATGTATACAGTCCGAATATAAGGCAGCCAACTGTTCATTGCCACACAGATTAGAATGGAATCTGACCAGCATTACAAAGCTACCGCCAAACTTTTTTTCCAGTTCCTTTTTAACTCTTTTTGCCTCTAAATCATAGGCCCTCACTGAATTTTCTATCGTTCTTCGGAACGTGGGGGCATATAACACGATTCTGGCATTTCTATTTTCCACCCCCAAAGAATGCCTGATTTTGTCTTTATCAACACTTCTACTGTTAAACATCAAATCATTTCTTGGGCTTCCGCACTCCAGTATATCGCCATGACTGTAGAAGGAATTTCTATACATATTACTATTTGCAGATGAACTGGATAAAAAAAGGTCAATCATTTCTCCGTCATTCTTCGCACTGCGTATATACTCTAAGTTTAATGTATTCTCTATATCCTTCTCTACTTTTTTTAAAGGACCCGATCCGTGCCACGTCTGAATGTAATATTGGTTCTTCCTCTTATGGGTATAAATATCCTTCCTGCAATTATCTATCCAGATTTTTGAAGTTGCCATTTCATAATAATATTCCGGGGAGTCCACCTCAACCTTTCTTACCGGGGCAGGCACCTCCGCTCCCATATTCCTGACAGCCCACACGATATCAACATCCTGATTCTGCCTGATTAGTTCTTCTGTTATATATTTTCCATTACACATATAACCCTGTCCATAGTTACTCTGGAAGAACAATTTATTATTCTTTATGGGATAATCCCATAATTTTATAAACATATTATGACACAGAATGCATAGTTCCTCCTTTTGACAAAAGTACACTGCTCCCTTATGAATCCGTTTTACTCTTTCAAAAAGTTCCTCTGCGCCTTTAACGGCAACAAGTATTGCAGCCTCTGGATACTGTTGCTCTGCATTTTCGAACGTAATTACTGGTATGCCCATGGTATTGTCTACTCGAGTTGCTCCATCGCTTACTACAAAACACGCAACTTTATGTCCCAGTTTACAAATTGTCAGCAACTGGTATATCTTTCTGCCATATACACCAGCTCCGTAAATCAGGCTCACCTGACCGGCCTTTACTATTGACATAATATCCACTGTATTCTCTACCAAACCTGCTCCCTCTATGGTTCTTGACGTAGAAGAAATCTACATCTTATCTTATTAATCCATTCTTGTGTTATTATCAGGCAATATTAAAATGTTCTCAAACCCTTCATCAAGCAAGATATTTCTAACCTCATTAGCAATACGGTTACTAACCGTGATAATGACAAGCGCCGATTTTTTATATTGCCTCCACTCACCTATTTCCATAACAGGATGCCCCATTACAAAACCTGAATGATTCTTTATGTCAGATACCGCATATCCCAGAATACCAATATTATTAGAATCCAGTATTCTTAATACTTCCCGCCCAATCTTTCCTGCACCGAATAATATAATGTGATTAAACCGTTTAATCTTATCTAACTGCGATTCATTTATCTCCGTTATACTTCCTAAGAATCGTTCACCATCTATAATTAAGTTTAGCAATTGGTATTCCATGACAGTTCTTTGCTTACAAATTTCATACAAATTGAATTCACTCTCAGTCTTAATCATGCTTTTAATAGATGCTGCGATTTGAAACAAACGTCTGTTAATTCTTTTTAGAACCTCCGTATTCCAAACAAATTTGTCACAAAACTTCTGCATCTCCAGATAAGCTATGATTACCCCCTTAATTCGTTCCTTCGTGACCGGTGACGACATAATAGAGTTCTCTCTATGTCTGTATTCATAATATACATCATTTAAGCACATCGCTCTTTTTGCCAATAACATAGTTTGAAAAGTAAATAACACATCTTCATGTAAGATGCCTTCATAGCACTTCAAACTATTTCTTTTAAGAAACTCAAAGTTAATAAACTGTAATTGAACCGGGGAGACCCATTCATTATTATCTACAATTTTGATAAAAAGCTCCTTCCCATTCCATACCCCTGGATACCTTTCTTTATATGCTATTTTAGCATCATGTTGATATTTAAAATTTTTTTCACAAAATGACTCCGCACTAAAAAAAATACAATCCGTCTGTTCTCGTTCTGCTATTTCATAAAGGTTTTTTAATGCATACGGCTTCAGTTTATCATCTGAATCTAAAAAATAAATATATTTTCCTTGTGCATATTTTAATCCATAATTTCTCGTATAAGAAAGTCCTTTATTCAAGCTATTATGAAAAACCCTAATACGTCCATCTTTCTTTGCATACTCTTCTAATATAACCAATGAATTATCAGTTGAATTATCATCAATGCATAAAATCTCAATGTCACATAATCCCTGTTCACATACACTTGACAAGCATTCTTCTAAATAGGATTCAACATTATATACCGGAATAATTATTGATATATTTTTCACCTTATCTCTCCTTCATTTAGTATTTCGACTAACAATTCGGAAATCAGTATGACCTTCTTTGCTGAAACCCCGGCCTTTAATAATTCAGCTTTCATTTTCAACTGTATCTCCTCCTTCTCACTGGCGATCACACAGAAGTCGAACTCTATACGATTTATTGATTCTACCGGCTTAACCGGAACAAAATACTGTTCCCCAATATGTCTGTAATTTTTATCTATCCATGAAACAATCCTGCACTTGCGATACAATTGTAAAAAAATAATCTCCCCTAAATTACCTGCGCCATATAAAACAACCTTTTTTTCTGACAGAAATGAACAATCCTTTAGTTGTTTTTCATTTTCTATATAAATCCCACATCCTAAAAATAATGGAATATATAATTCTTTTATCCTATCATTATTCCATAATAATAACTCTTCAGAGGATGTAAAAACATCTTCCTCTTTTTTTATTTGATGATACTGTCCATGCCAGCCACGCTCCTGTCTTTCTTTTTCAAATCGTGATTTTCTATCTAAAAAAACCTTTTTAACCGCCTGCTCCTCACTCCTTAGTGGATAATGTCTGTTCAGTATTTTAAGGGGAAACGTCTTATGATATGGTACTTTTACCATATGCCCCCCCGAAGATTTGAGTTCAACCGTGTCACACTTTTTCCATGATTTGCGTTGCTTAAAATGTGAATTACGGTGTCCAAAGTCAAAATATACATCTTTTCCAAATATATTACTGTCTCTAAATTCCTGTGTGAGTTTAAAATCAATAACCGTATTTTCAATCGTGTTATATCCCAGACGGTCAATTTGATAGATTGCATTCTTCAATGTAACACCTTCCCACGGTGCTACTCGTATCTCATCAGCGTCATAGTGGATAAACCACTCATAATTCAGTGTTTTAGCAAGTTCTTCTGTCCAAGCCATTTGGTGATATAAATCAAAATAGTCTTTTTTTCCAGAAGCCGGAAATCGGTCTATCTTAACTTTGTCTGGGTACCTGCCCGCATAATCCTCTAAAAGTTCATACGTTCCATCATCAGACCAATTGTCCATAACATATACATCAATCTGTTGGCTAAAAAGATACTCAAGGGTTTGAGCAATAATATCCACCTCATTAAAACAGTGAATAATTGCTAATACCTTAAATTCATCCGGTGTTTTCCAATTGTGATATGAAAAAGTTCTTCCGGATAAACACACGCCTCCATATATGTCCCCAGAAAACGTCAGGGGACATATACGTTTTGAAAAGGACCAGGTCTCTTGAATATCCAATTCTTTACAATATATAACAAAATCCGAATGCACAGATGCGATATCCACTATCTCAAATATCTCATTCATTTCAGAGTAACAATTGAATTCTATAAAACATAAGCTCTCTTGCGGCAATTTTTCCAAACTGTCAATTGCTATCAATTGAATTCCGGGATATAATCCCGGTAAATGATTCATGACAGAGGGATAAACATATATTGTCTTTTGCTTCATACAAAGAGCTGCCCTATTTAAAATATCTTCAATTATAAATCCATCTTCTTTGAAAATCCCATCTCTATTAAAGCAATTCTGGTTTACACCAATACATTCGTTCCTGCTCAATTCCCGCCACCATTAATTCTTTTTCTATTTCTTTTGCAACGCTTTGATTCGCGACAGCAATAAGAATAACATCATATTTCAAATGCTGCAGCTCATCCGGCATTCCAATATCCATACCCTGATTCCGATACAAAGCTGCTCTCTTATCAACCCAGCCAGCTAAATGTAAATCTTCGGATTTCCCTATATAGGATGCAAAATCCTGTCCTACTTTACCCGCACCATAAACAACAATACTATTGTAATTTTCATTTATTTTTTCTGGAAATTTATATAGATTTTTCTTCTGGCCAACACTTGTCTCTATGATTGGATTTTTAAATGTCCTGCCAAATGTTCCGTACCTTATATTTCTTTCCATGTCATAATTAACAACTGTATAAAAGGCTTCTATACCTTTTTCATAAGCATCTATATACTTTTTATTGATTTTTGATAAGTCAAGCAATTCATTCCAAATGCATATATCGCTATTTTGTATATAAAATCCTTTCACTACCCTATACATATTAAAATCAACAGGAACAGGCATATCAAACACCCACTCCAAATCAATACACTTTATGGTTCCGTCATCCATTATAATAACATTATCATTAGTACAGTCAAAATTAGAAATTCTTGTTGACAATACTCCCTCCGGAATATTAAGCGCTCCAAAAACACTCGCAAATTCCTTTGTTTTCCGATATTTACATATGTTGCTCTTCTCTCCAATAAGCACACTTCTCCATTGTTCCAAAAGCTGGCATACAAGATTTTGATCCTGTTCTATAAAGGCTCTTCTTAATTTTTCTCCTAACGTGGTTCCCTTTATATATGGTGTAATCAAAACATCATCCCTTAACTCACTTTTTACTAAATATGATGGATGACTTAATTCATACAAGCATTCATTTTGATACGTCTGTCTGATATGCGGCACAGCTAAGCCGTCGGCAGGTTTCTTTAATATTACCATCTCATTGGTATCATTTACTAAAATCATGGTAATTACCTGATATTTTCTTTTTCTATCCAAAGAACCTTTACTATATACCACCTGCATGTACATCTACCTCTTCAATTCTACCAAAAATGAGTTAGCAAACATTCTGAATTCTTCTTTGCCTGACAAGCTGTTTAGAAACTTCAATTCATCAAAACACTCTATTCTTGGAGAAACATAATTGCTTCCCTTCATTACCAGGCTCCCCTTTGGAGGCAGATATTTATCAGAAAAAATCTGCAGCGGAAATTTATAATCCGGATAAGGATAGTAAAAACGAAGTTTTTTAAATCCGCTGTTGAAGCATAGATTTCTTAATTCATAATAAGAAAACGTTCTTGCCTTAATACTTTTTTGATATCCTTCAATTCCGCTGAAAGCCTCTCCATTGTGATCTTCCTTACATCCCGAAAAATATTTTGCGCCTAACCGGTTTTCAATGGCTATATAAATCCGGCCGTCATCCTTTAAATTTTTATTTAAACCGCTTAAAAAATCTATGTATGGACTGTTTGAATGTATATAATAATTTGCATATTCCAACACTCCAATGAGTGTAATGACATCATATTTTCGTTCCAGCTCAATATCTTCATAATTACCCACGTACAACGTCAGATTGTCACAATCTTTATGTCTATATGCATTAATAAGAGAACGTCTTCTTGACAGGTCAATACAATCAACCTTTTGCGCGTACCTGCAAAGAGCGCCAGTAACCGCGCCACATCCGGCGCCTATTTCAAGCACACTTTCTGACTTATCAATTAGCATTGGCTCTATAATGAGTTCCCTTTCTTTTGACAGATGATAGTAAACCGGAAAATCATCTGTTTTATAACATTCTATTTCTATGTCATGTGAATCCCGGACTATCCTCAGCATCTTCTCTTCAATATCCCCATCTGAATACTCATCCAATCCAGAATAAAACTGCATATCGAGTTTTATATTTCCAATATATATGTCTTCCAAAATAAAACGTTCCTCCGTTAATCAAATATCCTCATTCGTTCCAATTGCTGTCCAAGCTTTCGCTTACACAATAATTCCAAGGCTTCCAGATTATCTGCCTGCATGATTCTGGCTTGTCTTACAATCTCTTTAAAAGTCATAAACAGATTTTTCAATTCCTCTAAAGAGTCACAAGGTGAGGAGAGTCCTTCTGCCAAAACTTTATTAATGAGAGCCAGCTGCTCTTCCTGCAATACAAAGCCACTCATCTGAAGCGAGTCTCGTTGGAACCGGGCATATGTCCTGGCCCGCTCTTCTGCATACAGCATTTTACTTCGAACCGTTTCATTCTTCTTATGCAATCTGTGATACAGCAAAAGATTACCAATGGTTGTGATTTTAGCAACTTTAGAACTTTCAATGAAAAAGCGAAAATCCTGCATTCCATAACAATTTTCCTTATATCTCAAGTGATTTTTGTCAATAAAATTTTTTCTGATCATACTTGTTCCATTATAAAAGTCCAAACAATTAAACAGCAGTACCGCTTTTATATATTCAGGGTTATAACGGGGAATATCACAAAAGCGGATGATTTTTCCATTTTCATCAATTTCCGCTGTTGCCCCTCCGAGAATATCAACATCTTCGTTCCTTTCCATAAATTCCACCTGGAGTTGAAGACGTTCCGCTGTTGCCATATCATCATCATCTAAAAGTGCAATGTACTTTCCCGAAGCAGCTTCAATCCCTCGATTTGTTGAATACGCTATGCCTCTGTTACAAGTGTTTCTTTTCAATATAATTCTGGAATCTTTTATTCCGTTTACTATTTCTAGCGAACCGTCCACAGACGCATCATCTACAAGAATAAGCTCTAAATTAGAATATGTTTGTTGTAATATAGATTTAATGGCTTCAAATAAATACTTTTCCGCATTAAATATTGGCATAATCACACTGACCAATGGTTCTGTACTCATGTCATCCTCCGCATCAATTATTCCCATACCGCAAAGTCTTCTAATTTAACTTCCGTGCATGTTTGCCATTCCATTTCATTGCTCACACAATGTCCACATAAGGGTACCTCTTTCTTTAATAATGTAAGCAATTCCTGACCTGATGGGCAATCCTTCAGTTCTAATATCCCCTCTTCCGGCAGTTTGGTTCCGAATTTTTTATTAAATTCCTGAATATACATTAATGTGGGACATCTGGAAATTTTTCCATGCCAAATATTAACAACCCAGCCATTAGAAATACACTCTCGTTCCAATCGGCTGTTAGCACTCATGGATAGTGGCCTATTAAACCTTTGTTTCTTATCATATGGGCGTAAATCGTAATTAACATTAAATTGTTCCAAACGTTCTACAATCTTACCTATCCTTTTATGTGTTGGCTGATACTCTGATATACTCACTACAATCCGATTCTCTGCCATTGTCATTAACGTATGATCTGGCAAATTTGGTATTAACAGTCCATTCGTTACAAGCCATATATTTGTCTTTGGCAATTCACCCCGAATCCCTGTCACATATCTTTCCAGCTCAGGATTTAAAAGCGGCTCCCCACCCAAAATATAAAATCTGATAATATGGGATACCTTTTCTTTCATAATCCGGATATCATTCATACATTCTTCATACACAGGCAATGACTGGTTAAAAATAGGGCTAAAGTGGGCACATCCTTTACACTTTAGGTTGCATGAATCGGCAATGTGCATCTCCAGATGAGGCAGTACACATTCGCCCTCCCACTCTGATGTATTATTACAGGAATTTTCTAAAAAAGACCTGTCACCTTTGCACCAGTTAAAAGAATATATATGATGAAAGCCTTTCTCTCTCAGGCTCCTGTTAATTTCATCGATTCCCCACGGACTTCTGGCTGTGATTACTATGTTGGAATCCAAATCAATAACCTCATTAGGGGAAAGAATTGGAAATCCATTCCAGACTCCCCTTTTACGTGTATCAATTATTCCCTGAAACGCTCCATGTTCCCCTGTTGCCTGTAAAAAAGAATACGCTATATCAGCTCCTAGCCCAGCTCCAAAAAAAAACATTTCATACGTCCTTCCTAACCTTTTAAGTTTTTCAAAATAAATCATGGAATACTATGCCTTTGCATAAAGAACTGTTTCAGAAGCAAGGACAGAGTAATGCCGAATATAAAATGTATATTTCGGGTATAGCTCTAATAGTAACTTTGGAATGGTCCAAATATCTTCTGCTTTATGATAAAGGCTGATTGCTAAATTAGGATGATATTTCATCAAATACCCCCTCCCCCCAAGTAACGCCTGATACTCCGCACCTTCAAGATCCATTTTAATAAATGTGCCCGGCACATTACCCAGCAAGTTATCCAATGAATCCACCTTAATCCGTTCCAATCCACTATTAGAGATCTGGGAGGAACCGGTAGACACTGCCTCAAACATCAGCTCCGTCTGCTTCTCCCACAACCCTGTCTGATACAGATGGACTCTATCCACAGAATGTTTTTGGAAGTTTTCCTTACATTTTATATAGTTATCCGGATCCGGCTCAAATGCAATTATAGAATCATATTTTTCATGACACCACTTTATAAAATTTAAGCTGGTTGTCCCATCAAAGCATCCACAATCCACAAAAATTTCATGTTCTGAATGCGGAAAAACTTCCAGATCAAAATATTGTCTCCGGCTCATATCGTCAATCATTTTCCCCATATTAATAATTTGACCTTCCGGAAATCCTTCCCCTAACAGCTGTTGAAATATCTCCTTGTAATATAGTCTGGTGGCAATCACGATGACTGCATTGCGGTGCTCCCGGCACAGGCTTTCAAAAGACAAAACAGGAATATTACAGCATACTTCCTGTTGTTTATGATTATCCGCAAAATAATCCCACTTAATCTGTAATGTATCTGCCAGCTCCTTTCCCCAGGCCCCTGTTCCAAATATGATTTTTTCTGAATCCTTATTCTCATACAGTCTGGTAAGAAATTCTCTTCCTTCGCTGGTTGTGTTAATGATTTTTTTAAGCCACATATCATCCTGTGTGGCATTATAAAAAACACGGTAACCATACAGCTCCTTTGATAGAGAATCTCCCATATGTTGATAGATTTTATTCATCTCTTTCATTAAACAGCACCTCCGCAAGCTGGTTTGCGATTTTTCGATTAACGATATCATTTAAATGCCATGGATGTACACCATATTCAAACCACTCATCTGTAAAATAATAGGGATTCTTCCATGCCTCAATACAAACAATTTTGTCAAATCCTGTCCTCAAAAAATCATAGCACCTTTTTAATATCAAATTGGTTTCTTTTATCTTACTTTTATTTTCATAATCAGTTAATTCTTTCACTGTACCATGGGTTTCCGCCAAATAGTTTTCAACCATTACCAGCTTAACAGTCTTTGATTCATTCGATATTTTGTTCATAAACAAAACTGCGCATTCTTTCCACTGCTTCCACCAATTATCTGTTCCAAATGACAAAATACAATTATCACACTCCAAATCATCAGCATCCGCATAGGCATCACTATATGTTATCACTCCATCATTGTCTATGATTAAATCATGTCTCTCTTCCAATAAATCAAAAATCAAAAATTGAGGTCTTTCTCTCTCCATAATTTCAAAAAAAGAGGATATTATATCTCTTTGAATCATTTTTTCCCGAAATGGATTAGAATGACATACATTCATTTTTTTTCTATATGGGTGAACAATACTAATCAGACTTGAAAATTGAAAACTTAGTTCTACATCTTGAATGACCGGCATATATCTTATCATCTGCATAAGATTATAACTGCCTAATTGGGCCACTTTCCTTAATTTATCACCCATAAAAAAATTTTCATAACAATCTGAATACGAGTTTCGGAGGATAATATAATCCTCCCTTCTCATCTTCGTCCACCCAGCCGTCAAGACTAATGAAAAATTTTTTAGCAAATACCGTCTTAGTGCTTCCTTGTTTTCCTCAAAAATCCCACATCTCTTAAATCCTGAAATCATATATTCAGTTCCGGGTACCAGTTCCTGCCTGTTCAAGCGTGCCATTGTGCTAACTGACCCTGTTCTGCCCTTCCGATAAAAGTAAAGGCACTCATCTAAACTAACTATCTTTTTAGCAACAGCTAAAATCCACATTGTGACAACAAAGTCTTCACCATATAAATTGGGCATCTTTATGTTATTATCCACCCATAGCGAGCGCAGAGAAAATTTTGTTACTACTCCCATACGGTCGTCCTCTAATTTTTCCTGCCTGGTAAGGGGAATTCCTATCACAGACGAGCAGCGCATATAACTTGTCTCTTTTGTCACCATATTGTATCTGGATATATTACATGTCACCATATCACCATCATACTGGTTTGCGGCATAAAGCATTTTTTCAACAAACTGCAAATCATACCAGTCATCCGCATCTAAAAACGCAATCCATTTGCCAGTTGCCTTTTCAATACCAAAATTTCTCGCTGGCCCCAGGCCTTCATTATCTTTTGAATAGAACCGGATCCTGTTATCCCTTTCCTGCCATTCCCTGCATTTGAGAGCAGAATTATCTGTTGAGCCATCATTCACCACTACGATTTCCAGCTTTTTATATGTCTGGCTGACCACCGATTCCAGACATTCATCTAGGTAATCTTCCACATTATAAACAGGTATTACCACGCTAACCAAATCACACATTTTATTTCCCCTATAAATACTTGCCAAAAGACCTGCGCACACCTTCGTCAAAAGTAAACTGAATTTTCTTTTGAGGCAGACCATTTAACATTGCCATCAGTTTACGCACATTTACCGTTTCCTCTGAAATCAATTGAATAATCTGTGCCACATCTTTCATAGATTCCACCGGCCAGTTATATCGTGCTATTTCCTGCGTGCCCAATCGGATTCCACTGCCAGAGAAAAGCTCTTTATTCTTTTTATTCAAAGTAATACCATATTTTAAACTGTTTTCAAATATCCGGTTCATCGTATTCTTATCTGTCCTGATAAAGACCTGATGCGTCTTTGAATATGTCCCTTCTTTCATGGCAATATCCATACCAAGCTCTTTTAAATTTTTACCTAATTCATTGGCCAATGTAACAATATGCTCTTGATATGCCTGTCCAAAATTTTCAAACTCTATTAATGTAAATAACAGACTCACCTTTTGATGCATCTGGGTATGCCTGATATAAATCGGATTGATGGTTGTTTCCAGTTTTGCATGAAGTTCGTCATTATTTGTCATAATCAGTCCGCATGCCGGACCTGGAAAGGTCTTATGTGTTCCGCCAAACATAACGATATTTTTGATGCCCGCCAATGGATTCTCAATAACTCCTGCGCCTATTAAGCCCAGCATCTGACTTACATCATATAAAAGCACCGTATTCCCCAATTCAATTCTATTGACTTCCAGCGGACTTATAATATCGGAAGGAGCCAGAAGTATATAATCAATCTGTCCTTCCTTTAACCTGTGATTCAGCTTTTCATAATCCAAATCAAAGTTTTGAAAATCATAAGGCACATCACTCACCTTAAGCCCCAGCCGTTCACATATTGGCTTAACAGAAGCATGCCCGCCGCTTTGACTGCTCAAAATCATAATGCTGTCACCAATTTTTGCAAGTGACATCAACACGACCATCAAACAGTTCATACCTGTCAATGTCCTTGCATCTGTATACTTTGCATTAAATATTTCTCGGCATTCTTCTGAAATCATCTCATAAAAAGGCAGTAAATAGTTGCTTCCAATAAAATTATTATCCTCCAGATAAGAATAGGTATTACCAACAATATATCTTTCTTGAAATCCCATTGACAACGGCATATTCCCAAAATCAGAAATGACATTCTCGGCTGCACACAACGGAAGGGTTCTATTATAATATGTTGTAAAACTCTCCGTAATATTAACTAATTCCTGCAACTTGTCATCATATCTTCTGACTTCTAAAATTTCCAATTCCGAATTAATTTTGCAAATATATTTTTTCTGTTGAAAAGTAAAGGTAAAGCCTTTACTTAAGTCCTCTTTTGTGATTGGTGCAAATTTTGATAATTCCCCTTCTGTTGTGTTCAATTCCGATGCTATCATTTTCATTAATTTAGAGCCGGAATCCACAAAATATGTATTATCAAATTCTCTTAATTCTTCCAGACAATCAAACTCATAAATAACGTTGCTGTCTACTCTCTTGGCATACATATAAAGCTCAGATAAATGTTCATCCTGAATATCTGCCCAAAACTTACAGATTGTCTGCGGCTTATCAAATTCCCATGAAAGAATTTCTATGAATTTTTCAGTGAAACGTCTATTAAAATAAGCATACCCCAATGTCACCCAGGTATCCGCCGCATCATAAAAAGTAGCTAAAATCTTATCATACCCATCCGTTTGTATGCCTCTCTCCTCAGTTGCTCCTTCTTTATAGACAGAGCAATAAAACGCATCATAAGCATAGCTTTGGAAAATATTTTCATTAAAGTAGAGATCGGAAGAGGTAATAATCGTATTGCCCAGCTTTTTCCTTGCCGCCCATATACTGGCATGATTATTCCTAATACGATAGTCCCCGGTCTCGATAATATTCACACCATATTTTTCTTGCAGATAGTAAAATTTATCTTTCATAAATCCTACAACAATCGTGATATCAGTAATACCCTTTTCATGCAGCTGCCGTATCTGTCTCTCAATCAATACTTCTCCGTTTACAGGAAGTAATCCCTTAGGCCTTTCAAAACACAGAGGCACAAACCTGGAAGATACACCCGCTGCCAGTATAATGGCATTGTCCACCTTATGCCTCTCCAAATACTGCACGCCTTTTTCGGTAATTATCCCTCCTTTTGCATACCCCTCCTCATTCAGCCGTTCGAACTCTGCATCAATTACAGAATAAGGCTTATACAGTTTTCGTGCAGCCGCCCGGCTGTCCCATCCGGTGTTGTCATTTAAATACATTAGAATATCAAACATTATCTTATTCATTCCACTCTCTCCTCATGAATCCGGAAACTCAATTTTAGAGACCGGATGGCATTTTCTCTTTTCAACAGGCGGTAACGCCATATAATTGCCATACAAAAAACGTAAGTACTCATCGGCATGTCTGCTTCCCTTTAATATCACATGTTCAAATTGAATATCAACCGTATCCTCGTACCATTCCCGCTTATATCCAAAACATCTGTTACATGCCGGGAATGTCAGGCACTTTACCCATTTTGAATATTTTTTATTGCGATGTTTAAAGTAGCTGCGATAACTTGTTTTCAGTATATTTTCTGGTATCATTGACAATCCACAGAACAAAAGCCCTTTTAACCCTTTTTCCGTTTTTTTCCCCACAACAGACCAAAATACTTTTCTATATAAAAAACTCACAAAATTGCATATGCTTCTAAAAAAATAGTTTTCAGGAACATTATCACATATGAATACATCTAAAAAAATACCTTGATCATATTGCATGTGCTCCTGATTCAAACGGATAAATTGGGAATCTTTGCGGCGCAGTTTCGCATATCCCCATCTGTATCCCTTAGTATTATCCATATCCTGAAGATAAAATCTCTCCTGATCCAGTTCCTCATTACATTTTTCTTTGAATTTCTCATATTCAGAACGTACCATAATGACATCCGCGTCATCATCCCACGGAATAAATCCCCCATGCCTGACAGCCCCCAGCAACGTTCCTCCATCAATACTATATTTAATCCCGGATGCCCGGCAAATTTTATCTAATTCCACCAATAACTCTAATTCTACTGACTGTAATTTTTTTAGTTCCTCCTCAGATAATACATGCCAGGCCGGCATTCTCTGCTTCAAGATATTTCACCTCTTTACCCGAAGGATGCTGTTGTAAACACATCCAGTCCATTGTATATTATCCCCTGCTATCTCCATGTTTTTTCACAACGCATTCCGATGCATGTCCATTATCGCAGGAGCCGTATTTTTTCAGAAAAATGTCAAGTTCTTTTATATAATTTTCTTTATCAAAGTTTTTAATAGCTTCCAGCAATTCCTAATTGTGTATGGGTCTGTAGATACAGCCACTCTGAAACAGAGACATAGAAACCTCCGTTGCTTTCATATTCTTTTTCACCACTTTGGTATAGAAATACCGGTTTTCTTTGCAGGGAACAATTCCGCATCCGAGAAGAATAGTCGGTTATGACAACATCGGATGCCGCCAGAAATTCCTGAACTACTTGTTTCTTGTTTTGTATTGACTGACAAACGGTGAAAGCGATACAAAAGTATATTTTCACCATCAAATTTATGGTTCAATGTATTGATGACCAACTCCATGTTATCCCAGATTCTTTTTTATATCCGCAATTCTTTGCCATGTACACCCCTGTCTCGAAAATGGGTAATAGGTTTAAAACATTTAAAATCTCTTTTAACGTTTTTGATAAGTCAAGATGATAGGCTTGATATACCAGCATCTCCTTTCCACCCATAATTTCAAATTCACCATCGCCATATCGCACAAAAGAACACTTTTCCTCAATTATTTTCCATGTTACCTCTTGTTTATTTCCAATTTTAGGATATTGGTATCTATCTTTATTTTATAAACTATCTCATAACCAATATTATGAAAGCGGACATTTACGATTGATTCCAGCTGATATATAATTGCATCATATTTAATTACAGAAATTACGATATAGTCATAGTCGCTGCATATTTCATCCGGAGAGAATATTGTCTTATTCTCAAAAACCTTACCCTTTTTATCCGGAGCATTATCAATGAAACCCAGGACAGTACATTCTTTCGGATTGATTGTATTCAATACCTTTTTACTTTTTTCCATTCCTCCATATGTATATCTTCACTTACTGTATACCTCCCCGACAAAATCAATTTCTTCTTTTCTGGTACCGTTCATCCTACATACGCTTCCGGTTCATTCAAAATAATGTCCGTTATCCCCAGTTTATTAAGCCGCTCCAGATCCAGTCTTGTCCCTGTAGGCTTTTCCGGAAACAGGTGTCCCCCCATCCAGGCCCGCACCGTATACCCCTGCAGCTGTTCTGCCGACAGATCCATCGCCTTCCAGAAGGGATGCAGTCCTGCCGCACCACACCCGCCCTTTAGCTTATACATGCAGTCCGAAACCTTTACATCCAATATCCCCAGTTCTGCCTCTGGGTCAAGATACTTTATTTTCTCCAATGACCGCGCATAAAAGGTTGAATATACGACCGAACCTTCCACCCCCCGGTTATGGACCATATCTATGATCTTTTCCTCCATCCCCTCATATGGAAGGATGCTGTTCTTCAATTCAATATTAAGCTTCATCCCTGCCTTTAGTCTTTTCTCCAGCCGTTCAAAAACTTCTTCCATGGTCGGAATCCCCTGACATGGATGATTTCCTGCATCTATTTTCAACCGTTTTAATTCAGCCAATGTATAATCCTGGACACATCCGGTTCCGTCTGTGGTACGGTCCACCCTCTCATCATGGATGACCACAATCTGTCCGTCTTTCGTCATCTGGATATCCAGCTCGATTCCCGCAAGTCCCTGTAACTGTGCCGCCTTTTCAAAAGCAGACATGGTATTCTCCGGATATCGCTGGCTGCAGCCTCTGTGCGCCCATATTTTCATTCTCTGCTCTCCATTTCCATGAATCTCCCCATGATATCTGCCAGAGTGATGGAATCCTCTGATGTCAGTTCCAATCCAGGGCAGCCCTTTTCATTTACCATATTTAAAAATGCCCGAATCTCATAACGCAGCCCGTCTCCCTGAAAGGATTCCGAAATCTTTTCCACTTCCAGCGGATTTTCATAATGCACTTCCATATTCGCGGTTTTCCACCATGGCGCTTCCGCTACCACATATCCCTTGGTACCAGCTATCATCAGCCGTCCCTCCGCCTTTACCCCCAGACCGCAGACCGCTGCTGCCAGTCCTCCGGGATACCGGAAGGATGCCTTTGTAAACACATCCAATCCGTTTTCGCCTTTTATGGATTCAAACCGTATGTCTTCAAAACCATTTCCCAATAGCTTGACAACCGGTAGCAGACAATAGCTGCCAAGTTCCGTAAAGCTTCCTCCGTAAAGCCTGTCATTCAGTTCCCTGCTGTCTGTGGATTCCAGCTTGGTAAAACACGCATCCACATAACGTATGTTCCCAATGGCGCCGCTGCGGGCTATCTCCAGAAGTTTCCCAAATCCAGGGCAATAAGCTGTCTTTATTCCTTCAAATAATACCAGTTTATGTGCCACGGCATAAGCAAACAGTTCTTCCGCCTGCTCCCGCTTAAGTACAAGAGGCTTTTCACACAACACATGTTTTCCCTGCTTGAGGGCTGCCTTGATATAGGAATAATGTGTTTCATGAGGGGACGCCACATATACAAGGTCAATCTCCCGGAAAAATTCTGTTAGATCTCCATATGCCTCAATCCCCCATCTGGCCGCAAACTGCTCCGCGCTTTCCTGGTGGGGATTATAAACTCCCTTCACACAGATACCGCTTACCAGACGTACTTCCGGCATAAACCGGTTAGCAATCCTTCCCGTACCGATCACTCCTGCCCTCTGCATCCCTTTACCTTGTCCCTCATGCATGGAGCATACCGCCTATCATCCCTTCTGTCATATCTTCCACTCATGTTTTCCATTTACACCTTTCCCGAAAAACTCAATTCTTCCGGCAAAATATCTCCCAATCCCCGCAATCGTCCGAAGCACTTCTTCTTTCACACTTTCCGGAAAACTGTTCATGGAGGGGAACGTCTCAAAGTTAAGCACCCCGTCATATCCTGTCTCCCGAAGCCCCGCAAGCATCCCCTCCCAGTCAAATCCGTCCCCTGCCTTTCTTCCGAATGTGTAGGGAATCTGATGCAGGTCCTCTATTCCGTCATTTTCGTGAAGATGCAGGATCTTAATCCTGCGCCCCAGCCGCAGGACCGTTTCATAGGGCGGCCGCTTCACCAGGTTTAAATGACCGGTGTCCAGGCAGAATCCAAACCGTTCCTCACCCGCTTCCTCGTTCAGGCTGTCAATATACC
>OASZ01000386.1_pt1 | contig 44170 bp, 50 predicted proteins | sample 1501241 | NCBI WGS metagenome assembly OASZ01 (sample SAMEA2579926, study PRJEB22360) | human gut metagenome | biome: human gut; feature: human-associated habitat; material: faeces | place: Denmark | collected 2008/2010 | reverse complement strand
GGCTTTATGAAATAACATGATATTTTTGAAATAGAGCTAATGAGAAACCATGAGGCAAATCTCAAATGAGACACCTCATGGTTTTATATTGTCTAAAAATCTACATGTCTGAGTTCGAAAAGTTTATCTAGGATATCATAGTTTTTCAAAGCTATATTCTTTATGTCTTCCAACTCCTTGTTTAGGGCCTGTATTTTTAAATCAATTTCATCTAGCGTTATATTGCAGTTTTCATTAAACGCCTGATAATCTTCATCTACAATCACTGTATATTTTTTCATGATTCATTTTCCTTTCTTTGACTGAGTATTATATTTCCCTGCTTGTTTACACACCACATTATGCGTCTTCTTAAGCGCTCAAAGTTTTTATATCCGTTCGCATTTCTTTTGATGGTCTTAATCGTTCGGTTTATATTTTCTATGCGCCCGTTATTGATAGTTGATTCACCGATGATCGTAAAAGAATAAATGATTTCATTTTTCCAACGGGAAAGAGTACCTGCGAAGTTCTTCATTTCATCACGGTCATTTTCTTTAAAATCCTTTATTAAATTTTCAAGGTTCTCTTTTGCGGTTTCGACTGTACTGTTTTTAAAGAACATATCGAGATCATATTTTAGATTGCATATTTCTTCAAAACCATTATCACATGAACAGATATGTTCATGGATATCATAAAAATTCATATATCGGTTGAATACCCTGTTGAACTTCTTATCGTTGTTTGGATTTAAAATATCAGAATCAGTTTTATAGAAAAGCCAGCTGAATTTTTTAAAGGCGTAATAGTTGATACATGCTTCTCTATAGATTGCTTCTTCATCAGGTTTCAGTTTTCTTTTTGTTTTTTCTTTCTGATAGGCATTTTTAGTAAGTGCATATTTTTTCATTGTTTCACATCTGATTGAATTAAATTTTTTTGAAAACTCCATAAGGAGGTGGAATCTGTCAATTGTCCTGATAGTATCGGGTAAGAATATTTTTGATATGTCGTGGTAGGATACCCACATATCGGATGACATATATTCAACATTTTTTCTTTCATCAAGAGGAACGCTATGAAAATAGGCCGATAACACATTTTTATGTCTTGATGGCAGGACATCGATGATCATCTTTGTTTCAAAATCAAAAAGTATGCAGAGATATTTGTTTCTGTCATCGGTTGGAACATATACTTCATCTATTGAAAGTACAGATGGCATGGGAAGCCTTGGTGTACTGATATATCTGTCAAATATGTTGATGACTGTATTGGTGGATATATGATATCTTTCACCAACACTTTTAAATGTTTCAAATGGCTTTTTAAGATCCTGCAGAACACTATAAACGGTAGCTGACGAGATCCTTTCCGTTCCAAAAGTAAAAGGATTGGATTCATAAAAAGTCTTGTTGCATGCAGGACATCTGTAACGTCGGGCATGATAATCAATGAAACAAGAGGAAGTGGAAACAACAGAATGTTTTATTTTCTTATCTATGTAATTGACAACTTTAGTTGTTCTGGTCTGGCAAACAGGGCAACGCTGTTCTCTGTTTATAAGTTTCAAGATAATATGGACACCATCTTTTCTATGGAAGATATCGTAATGTTCAATGATGTTACTATCAATACCAAATATTTTTAATACATCACTGTTGTGATCAGTGGACATAGTATTGGTATCAGGTTTCATAGAAATCACCAGCGCTATATAAAAATTTGTTCAAATTCATTTCAAAATCATCTTCTTCTGTTTATCTTTACTTAAATGATAATGAAAAGAACAGAAAAAAAGATAAAAGTTATGTTGGAAGAAAAATAAGCATATGATTTCTTCGGTTTATTTGACAGTATGAACGGTAATTTTGTTCAACGTTATAATATTTGTTGATCAGAAAAGATCTGTGAAAGTTATCCACAGGGAAATCAGGATCATCAAGACAGTCGATGATTTGAGAGAATGTAAAAGTAGAAAAAGGAATCATATCTTCAATAAGCAGAGCATGAGTTTTACCGCATGAAGCACAGATAATACGCTGAATGGAAACTTTGATTTTTCTTCCAAGAAAATCATAGAAGCGAGAATAGGAAGAATGCATATGCCAGTTATGACTGCCACAGGTGCATTCAATAGAAGATAAAGAAAATGAAGAAATGAGATCAGAATATAGTTTTCTGAATTTTATAAGAGCATCAAAATCATTTTTAGCTTTGGAAGTATTGAGTTTTATAGAGTAATCAGTTATTATAATCATGTCTTTTGACAGAGGATGATAAGTGACGTTTGGCGATGTTGGGTATCATCCTTTTTACTTTCTATATATTTAAATAATTATGACATGATATCAAAGTAATATAAAGCAAAAAAGCAGACCTCATGAAACAGAAGAGGTCTGTTTTTACTACATATATTAAAACCACAAGATTTTGAAAAGCAGTTTCAAATATCATGGCTTGAAATAAAACCGTAAATATGATGACTTCTAAAATAGAAGTCTTTTTTTGTTTTATAGAACTGAACTTTTTTAATTTGACATAAAGCTATTTGCTTTTTTGATAACATTCTATAAATTATTATATCTTCTGTATGTTTTATAACATTATCAATAAGAAAATGAAAAATCAAAATAAGAGTCATAAAACTAATAATCATTCCTGTAAATCCCCAATATCTAAATATAGGGAAAAATAAGATATAAAGCAAAATAGCTAGAAAAATAAATAATATAGTTAATATATAATTTATTCTTTTTTGTATTAATAAATACATGATGTATTAATCATCCTCATCACTACTATGTGTTTTTCTAAATTCAGATGTTCTAAAGTCAATAACTTTATTCATTTCATAGTAGAGTGGATGAGATTTTTTTGAATTTAAATCTGTTGATATAATTTCAGCAATAAGTTCAAAGAACGCTAAGTTATATAAACAAGTAAATGGTTCATCACAAGAATCTTGAATATATAGTACTTGAGAGTGATTTATATCTTTATTTGGCGTTATCATAAAAGTATTTTTGACAACTTTTAATAACCCATTAAAGACTTGTTTTGCATGGTCTGCTGTTTGATCTCCACTATCAATAACAAAAGCTGTATATTGAGGAGATAATTGTAATGCAGGTCCATGTAAGAATTCATCTTGTTCATAACCAACAGCAAGCACTTTAACTGTTTCTCCAATTTTTAAAGCCCCTTCTAAAGCAGTCCCATAATTAGAACCAGCACCTAATACATATACACGATCCATTTGCATTAAAGCTTGATAGTTCTCCGTTATAAACTTTTCACTATCTTGACATACAATTTTATGGTTATTCATAGCTTTAATAATTTGATTTTTAGTATATTCAATACTATCTTCTAATTGAAGTGCTTGAGCAGCATATACAGCAAATAACATAAGATAGTTAATTAAAGTAACAACTCCTAATGTAACATATCCCATTGTTTCTATACCACAACCCCAATCTAACATAGTATCAGCATAAGCTTTACAATCACTTTCAACATTACCAGTTAATACATATTTTTCATGGTTTATTTGATCTAATTTTTGTAATGCTGAAATACAATTTGTACTTGCTCCAGTTTGACTAACAATTACTACAAATTCATCATCAGTAACATAACGATAATCATATTCAGAAAAAGTAAAGGGATTGATGACTTTGACATCATTTCTTAACTTTTCACAAAGAAATCCTCTTGCACATTGGATAGCAGTATAACTAGATCCAGAAGCAACAAATGTTATTTTTTTATAATTCTTTTTTATATATAAATCAACAATAGGTTTAACAAGCATTTCAGCATTTTTAACATTTTCTAAAACTTTTGCAGGTGTTGCATATATATAATCTTTCATAGTTACTAAATTCATAATATCATCCTCCTATATTGTAACTGTATGTTTTGATACTCCAATTGGACTATCAGGATTATAACCTCTTGCAATAGATAATAAACAAGCAAACATTTGTGAAATAATAGCACAAACAAAGACAGCAGAAAGTCCATCATATTGATGAGGAATTTTAATAGAAAGGTCTCCTAATTCACTTATATTATCTTTATTTGAAATAATTAATGAGAAGATGTTTTTCTCTTCTTTTAATCTTTGATGAAGTTGAATAATGCTTTTATCTGTTTGTTTATCAGCAATAAAAAATATTGTTGGTACAAAAGATAAAGAGGTTGCAATAGGACCATGTTGATAATCACTTGCAGAATAACAACGAGCATCTAAATAACTTGTTTCTTGAATTTTTAATTCACTTTCTTGAACTAAACCATATAATAAACCTCTACCAAATATTAATAAATGTTCACTATTTCTAAAAAAAGGAATAACATTTTGAACTTGATTTTCTAATTGAAAAGAATCTTTTATAATATCAGGGAGTTGTTCTAGTAAGTTAAAAAGTTCCTGATTTTCAGATATTTGATAAGCTAAAGCAATCAAAATAGTTAATTGAGTTATATAAGATTTAGCAGCAGTAATACTGGTTTCAATACCACAATGGTTATTTAATTGATAATGTCCAATTGTCGACATTAAACATTCTGGTTCATTTGTAATAGAAACACATATACCACCATCATCTACACATTTTTTCATCACCTGATATACATCTTGAGCACCACCAGATTGACTAATACCTACAACAAGAGCATTTTGATAATTAACATGACCTTGATAACAAGTCGTTATAGAAGGAGCAGCTATATTAACAAACATATCAGTATAAATTTCAAAAACATATTTTGCGACTTGTGCAGCATGTTCACTACTGCCTCTAGCTGCGAAAATAATATTTTTAATGTTTCTTTGCTTTATGTTGAAAGCAATTTCTTTTAAAATAGGTAAATTGTATTTTAAACATTCACGAACACATTCATCTTGTTGATGAATTTCTTTCCATAATTTAGATTCATTAAGATTCATATTTTTCCTCCTTTCTTAATTCTTTACAAATCTCTTGATAACTTTTGTCTTTTCCAAATAATGCACTTGTTCCTAATATGAATCCACTGACTCCTATTGCTGAAAGCTCTTTGATTTTCTCTGGTGAACAAGCTCCATCAATCATAACTTTATAACCACCATAATTTTTAGCTTCATCAACAAATTTCTTAAATTTAGGTGTTACAAAATCAAGATACTTTTGTCCAGCAAAACCTGGATTCACACTCATCAACATTACATAATCACAAAGATGTAATAATTCCTTTACTGATTCAAATGAAGTTCCTGGATTAATAGCAATTCCTGCTTTAGATCCTGCATCAATAATTTTTTGTAATGTACGACAAGCGTGTACATCAGTTTCAGGATGTATGTAGATAATCTTTGCTCCAATATTCGCAAATTTTTCTACATAGTCTCCAGGATTAACAACCATAAGATGAACATCACATGGTTTGGTAGCAGTTTTACAAATATATTCTACATCTTGAAGCCCCATACCATAGTTAGGAACAAAAACACCATCCATTACATCAAGATGAAAGATATCAAAACCAGCCTCATCTAAATCTTTAACTTCCTTTCCCAAATTTTCAAAATTCGCACACATCATACTTGGACATAATATTTTCTTCATTTCATTTCCTCCAATATTTTTATAATTTCTATTAAATTATTAATATGATAATCAGCCATTTCCTGATTATATCCAAAACGTTTATCAATTTTTGCTATACAAGTAAGTCCTGCTTTTTTTGCTGCAGTAATACCATACTCACTATCTTCAATAGCCATGCATTCATGAGGTTTAAGTTTTAATTTTTCTACACAAGTGACATATATTTCAGGATGTGGTTTCGATTCTTTAAACATATCACCACTCATAATAATTTCAAAGTATTCTCTAATTTGACATACATTAAGAACATTTAGAATTTCATCTTGTTTTGAACTAGAAGCAATAGCAATACGATAACCATGATCTTTAAGCCATTGAAGCAAATCTTTAACATATGGAAATATAATTTCCATATAGGGAATATTATGTTTCGAATAATATTGAGAATGATAAAGATCAAAATCTTTTCTAGAAATAATTCCTTGAATTAATGGATTTATAATTTCATTAAAGTGAGTCGAAGAACCACCAGCTAATGCTAATAAATCGTTAGAAGTTGCTTGAATTCCAAAATGTCTAAGAATGTGTAAAAGAACTTTTTGATAATAAGGCTCACTATCAATGATGACACCATCCATATCGAAAATAATAGCTTTTATCATTAATATGGCATAACCTTTTTGATAGTTTCAGTTTTGGAATCAACATATTTTTCGAAATTAGCAAGCATAGGATGTTTATTCCATTTATTTAAGTCGGTTGTAACTTGATATGCAATGATTTGAAAAAATGGTAATAAGTATAAAGGAGATAATAGTGGTTCTTTTATCTCAAATGGTAAACGTAATGCATGTTGATCATCAACAATAGGATTGTTTGTTATAGCGAATACATAATCAGAAACACTATGGGCTGCTTGATAAATTTGTATTAATCTATCACTACCCAAAGAAAAATCATCTATAAAGAAAAGTGTATAATAAGGTGTTAATTGTAAATGAGGGCCATGAATAAATTCTTCTGCCTCATAAGCAAAACTTGGTATTTGAATTGTTTCACCTATTTTTAAAGCAGCTTCAGTTGCTATACCATAACCTTGTATAAAACCACAACAATAACACACATTCATTGATGTGAGGGCTGCTTTATTTTTATGATAAAATTCCCAAGTATGATTTTGAATTGTTTGATGTCGTGAAGGTATATCAGTTAATTCTTCGAATACTTCATTATACTTTTCTTTTGAAATATATCCTTTCTTTATAGCAGCTTGTAAAGCAAATAAAATAAGAAATAATGCTAAAGTTGTTACACCTTTGGTTACATAACCCACTGTTTCAATACCTACACCATAATCAATAATCATGTCAGCAAATTCTTTAAAATCAGATTCAATATTTCCTGTTAATCCAATAGCAGGAAACCCTAATTCTTTTAATTTCTTTAATGCTTCAATAGAGTTTGTAGAACAGCCACTTTGCGAAACAACAAAAGCAAAATCATTGTCTTTTAAATTACTTTCCGAATAAATAAATGTATTCGGAGATATAATTTTAACATCACAATTTAAATACTTTGTTAAAAATGGCTTAGCACATTGTGAACCATTAGCACTCGATCCAGACGCAATAATCCAAATTGTTTGGTAATCTTTTTGTAAATAAAAATTGATGATTTGTTCTGTCAAAACATGTAAATTTTCTATGTTGTAATGAATTTGTTTAGGGGTATCTTCAATAAACGACAACATAGAAGGACTTTTTTTGTTCATATCTTTCCTCCTTATTTTTTTGTACATATGTTATATGACAATTTATTATATATTTCAATAATTTGTCATAACAAATTGACAAATATATCATATCAGATATTCAAAGAAAAGAAAAGAGGTAAAAACCAAAAATATATTTTTAATGAATATACTAAAAAAATAGGTGATTTTTTATCGAAAATAACAAATAGTACAATTTTAATGATAATATATGAAGTAAATAGGAATTCTTATAACAAAATTTGTAATAACATATTGACAAATTATGTAACAAAGATATAAAATAAGATATGTAAAGTGTGCACTTACAGATACAGAAAAAAGGAGAGAAATTTATGGCAGAACCAAATATTGTTCTTGCGAGAATTGATAATCGACTTGTACATGGACAAGTTGGTAATGCATGGGCTGGAGCAAGTGAAGCAAATTTGATTGTTGTTGCTGATGATGAATGTTCACATGATGAAGTTCAAAAATCTGTAATGAAAATGACAGCTGATTCTGTTGGAATTGGAATTCGTTTTTTTTCATTACAAAAAACAATAGATATTATTCATAAAGCGAGTCCAAAACAACAAATTTTTATTGTTTGCAAAACACCAGATGATATGTTGAAGTTGATTCAAGGTGGAGTACCAATTAAGAAGGTTAATGTTGGTAATATGCATGTGAAACCTGGAAAGAGGGTATTACATGAAGCCCATGTGTATGTTGATGATAAAGATATGCAAGATTTTGAAGCTATGAAATCAAATGGTGTAGACGTATATATTCAAATTGCACCAGGAGATAAGAAATATACAATTTAATAAAAATATATAAGGGAGGTTTATTTATGGAGATTACATTGATCCAAGGTATATTACTTTTTTTAGTAGGATTTATTTGTGCTCTTGATGCAGGATTAGAAAACTTTTATTGGTTTAGACCTTTGGTTGTAGCGTTTTTTGCAGGTATAGTTGTGGGAGATGTTCAATTAGGTATTGCATGTGGTGCAGTTGCTGAATTGTCTTATTTGGGATTATTGACAGTTGGTGGAACAGTTCCACCAGATCCATTAATGGCAGGGATGATGACATTTGTTATTGCATATACAACTGGGCAAGATGCGAAAACAGCACTTGGCTTATCATTACCTTTTGCTTTATTAGCACAATGGGTTGGAATTTTCTTCAATACACTTTATGTAGGTATTGCACATAAATGTGATACTTATGCAGTCAATGGAGATATAAATAGATTTAGAAAGTTAGTTGTTTCAGGATGGTTATTGAAAGCGTTAGTTACTGGATTTTTAGTATTCTTATGTTCTTATGCATTACAAACACCTATTCAATCATTTGTAAACACATTCCCAACTTGGTTAGTTCATGGGTTTGAAATAGCTGGAGGAATTTTACCAGCTGTTGGATTGGGATTATTATTAATGGTTTCTTTAAATAAAGAAAATGCACCTTATTTATTCTTAGGATTTATTATGGCAACATTCTTAGATTTACCAAATGTATTACCAATTGCAGTTGTTGGTGTTTGTCTTGCTTATATTAATTATATGCATGAAAAGAAAGTTGAAGAATCAGCAGCTAAAATAACTGTTAATGATTTCGGAGGTGAAGAAGATGGAATCTAGAAAATTATTAAAAAATGGAAAACCTAGAGGTAAATTAACTAAAAAAGATATTACAAAAATGTCAGTCCTTTCTTTTTTAGAACAAGCGTCATTTAGTTTTGAACGTATGCAAGCACCAGGATTTACATTATCTATGTTGCCAGCAGCTGAAAAAATCTTTGGAGATTCAAAGGAAGATATGGCTGAATTTATGACATATAATATGGAATTTATTAATACAGAACCTCATATGGCAACATTTTTAATGGGACTTATTCTTTCTATGGAGGAACATGGAGAAGATAGAAAGTTAATTGAAGGTATACGTAATGGTTTGTTTGGACCTTTTGCAGGATTAGGAGATGCAATCTTCTGGTTTACAGTATTACCAATTTCTGCGGCTATTTGCTGTTCATTAGCACAAGATGGATCAATTCTAGGACCACTTTTATATATTGGAATTTGGATTGTTGCAGCTATATCACGTATTTGGTTTGGGTCTTTTGGATATAAATTAGGAGTTAAAGCTGTTTCTACTATTTCTGAAGGAACAAAATATATAACAAAAGCAGCAGGTATTTTAGGTGTTATGGTTGTTGGTGGCTTAATTCCTTCATATATTTCTTTAGCATTTAGTGAAAGTTTAAAATTTGGAATGGGTGAAGGAACAACTGTTCAAAGTGTCTTTGATGGTATTTTACCAAATATGTTACCATTAGCCATTGTTTTCTTAATTTACTGGTTGTTTAAGAAAAAGAATGCTAATGTTCTTGTTATTATATTAGGAATTATTTTATTTGGAATTCTTATGTCATTCCTTGGATGGATGTAATTTCTAAATAACTTTTATAAGATAATAATAGCTCCATTTCATCGATGGGGCTATTTTTATAAAAACAATAGAAAGGAATTAATAAAAATGATTAATTTTGATGAAAATAAAATGATAGATAATGGTTTGTTTATTTATGAAGCTAGAAATCAATTAGAAGCAATAGCAAACAATATATGTCAACAAGGATTGAGTAATATATTCTTTTCATCAGTAGGAGGTTCACAAGCAATGATGGAACCTTTTGCAGATATGATTAATGAAATGAGTCCTATTCCAGTTTATTGTGTTTTATCAAGTACTCTCGTTATGACAGGACATAATCAATTAAACCAAAATTCATTAGTCTTTATGTCTAGTAAATCAGGAGATACACCAGAAACAGTAGCAGGTGCTCAATATTTAAAAGAAAAAGGCTGCACTATTGTTTCAATTGTTGGAAAGAAAGATTCACCATTAGAAAAATTAAGCGATTATAGCTTTGTTTATGAAGAAGGCAGACCTCAAGAGTTAGTTTTATATTTATTAATTGGTAAAATTTTAAACAATCAAGGATTTTTTGATCAATACAATCAATTTGCAGATGAATTAAAAGAGTTACCAGCAGTGCTTGTATCAGTTCGTAAAACTGTTGATGATAAAGCAATTGAATATTGTAAAAATTATCATAATGAGCCCTATCAAATATGGATAGCTTCAGGTAATTTATGGCCTGTTTGTTATTCATATGCTATGTGTGTATTAGAAGAAAGTCAATGGATAAGAACAAAATCAGTATCAAGTTCCGAGTTTTTTCATGGAACATTGGAACTAATTGAAAAAGATGTTTGTACAACATTATTAATTACAGAAGGAAAAACAAGATCTTTAGATTTAAGAGTAAAAAAATTTCTTGAAAAATATACTAATAAATTAACTGTTTTTGATTGTAAAGATTTTGTATATCCACATATTTCTGATGAATTTAGACCACTACTATCACCTGTTGTTATGAATGCAATATTACAAAGAATTTCAAAAAATATGGAAGTTATTACTAATCATTCATTAGATATACGTAGATATTATAGGAAAGTAGATTACTAATGAAAATATTAGGATTAGGTGATAATGTCTTTGATGTCTATCAGAATTTAAATATTTCTTATCCAGGAGGAAATGCTGTTAACGTAGCTGTTAATGCTACTCAATTAGGAATTGAAAGTGCTTATTTAGGATATATTGCAGATGATTGTTATGGTTATTATTTAAAATCAATTTTAAAGAGTTTGAATATTGATATAACTCATTGTCATTATTTAAACAATACATCAACAAAACAATGCATTCAAGATGTTATAGATGGTGAAAGACAATTTATAAAGGTTGATTTAGGACAATGTTGGACAGGACCTATTCACTTATTACCAAAAGATTTGGAATATATTCATACTTTTGATGTTGTTTTTACAAATTGTAATGCTAAATTAGAAGATCAACTTTATTTGCTAAAAGATATTTCAGGTATTGTGTCATATGATTTTGGAGAAAAGGAAAAATATAGACAAGAGACTTATTTTCAAAAGGTCATTCCATATATTGATTTAGTACAATTTTCTATGAATCATTTATCAATTCAAGACATTAAAGAAAAAATCAATAGTTATTCAATACATAAACCTATATTAATAACAAGAGGCAATGAGATACCATTATTCTTTACAGGAAATGAATGGATTGAAGGTGTAAAACATCAAATAAAAGCAAAAGATACAATGGGTGCAGGTGATGCTTATATAACTGCATTTGTATATTCTCTTGTTAATCAAGGATGGAAAAAGAAACAAACGATAAAAAAGGAATGGATTGAAAAGGCAATGAATAATGCTTCTTTATATGCTTCAAATATTTGTATGCAAAATGGGGCTTTTGGAAAAGCATATCCAAACAAAGAGTTAAAAGCTGTTATTTTTGATATGGATGGAGTCATAGTAGATAGTGAAGCACATTGGCAATATATATTTGAAAGTATGGTTCAAAAATATGGAAAAACGCTATCTGATGCAGATAAAAGAGAATTTTATGGATGTTCTTTAGAAAAGGAAGTAGAGATTTTATCACGATATATTTATTTATCAAAAGAGGAGATTATGGATTTAAGGCAAAAATATTGTGAAAAGTATCCTATGGAATATCGAAAATATATGTTAGAGGGAGTTAAAGAGCTTATTACTTATCTCAAATCAAAGCATATAAAAATAGCCATTGCTTCTTCTAATATTTTAAATGAAATAAAAAATATGGTTAATGAATGTGGGTTGAATGCAATGTTTGATTGCATAATTAGTGGAGATATGTTTGAAAGATCAAAACCAGATCCAGCAATTTATAATTATGCAGTTTCATTATTAGAAATACCAAGAGAAAATATTTATGTTATTGAAGATTCAGAATATGGAATTGAGGCTGCTTGTTTAGCAGGATTAGATGTTTTAGCAATTAAAAATCAATATTATCAATTTGATTTAAGTGCAGCACAATTAGAATTTTCTTCACATAAAGATATTTTAGAGTATATAAAAAAAGCAATTATAAAGGAGGATTAATTGATGATTGGACTTATAGTTACAGGACATGGACAATTTGCTTCAGGAATGACTGAAGCTTTAAAAGTGATTCAAGGAAATGAATTGATAAATTATCACTATATTGATTTTAAAATGGATGACTCTGTTGAAAGATTAGAAGAAAAGATAAAACAAGCATTAGATGAATTAAAAGATTGTGAAGGAATATTAATTTTATGTGATTTGATAGGGGGATCACCTTTTAAATCATCAGTCATTTTAGGAACTTCAAAAGAAAATGTAGAAATTATTGCAGGAACAAATTTACCAATGTTAGTTGAAGCATATTTACTTTGCCAAGTACATAATGATGTTAAACAATTAACAAAACAAATGATAGAAACAGGAAAGTCAATGATTTGTCAATATACTTATACAACTTATAATGAAGAGGAGTTAGAAGAAGGTATATGATTTTAAAAGGTTATAGTTATTTGTTTTTAACTGCAATCAGTTGGAGTGTAGCAGGAATATTAATTCGTTTTAATAGTCAATCTGGATTAATGATTGCTGTTGTTTCTTCCATTGTAGCTGTTATCTTTAATAGACTTTTTAATTATAAAAAAATTGTGTTTAATAAATTGATCATATGTATTGCTATTTGTCAATTTATTTCAGGAATAACATTTAACTATGCAAACCAATTAACAACAGTAGGAAATGCTATTGTTTTACAATATACTTCTATGGCTTTTGTACTTATTTATCAATGTATAGATTATAGAAGCTTACCACAAAAGAAACAAATATTAATTATTTTAATGGTTATATTTGGAATGGTTCTTTTCTTTTTTGATGCTTTATCAATAAAAGGTATGATAGGAAATATTTTAGCTATTATTTCAGGTGCTTTTTTTGGTTTGCAATTTTATTTAAATACTAAAGAAAATGCAAATACTTATACTTCTAATATGTTAAGTTATTGTATTTCTATTTCATTTATTTTTTATGTATTTAAAGATTTTCCTAGTGTTCAACCTTTAGAGTGGGTCTCAATGATTTTAAGTGGAATATTTGTTTCAGCATTAGGTGGTGTTTTCTTTGCTAAAGGTATACAGGTTGTAAATGCCTTTACAGCTAATGTCATTTGTATGTCAGAAGTTTTATTAGCACCATTATGGGCTTTCTTGATATTTCATGAAACTGTTGGAAAGATATCTTTAATAGGTGGAGTTATTATTATTTTTGGAATAATATTAAATATGTATTTAGAACGACAAGAGACTGTTCAGAACGATTAAAAAAAGTATAATATGTCATATAATGTCAATAAATAGTAAAACTTTTTTTGAAAATAGCTAAAAAGTATGATATAATGAAAGAAGGTAAAAAAAATGACAGAAAAAGAATTAGCAAAAATGTTTGATCATACATTTTTGAAGGCATATGCCACAGATAACGACTTCATCAGATTGTGCCAAGAGGCAAAAGATATGGGTGTTGCAATGGTTGCTATTAATAGTGAACCTGTTCGCTTATGTAAAGAGTTATTAAAGGGAACAGATATTCATGTTGGTGCTGCTATTTCTTTCCCATTAGGACAAACATCATTGGATGTAAAACTATATGAAACAAAGAAAGCAATAGATGATGGTGCTGATGAAATAGATTATGTTGTTAATATTGGAAAAGTGAAACAAGGAGATTTTGCTTATATTCAAAAAGAAATGGAAAGTATAGTTTCTCTTTGTAAAGAAAAAGATGTTATTTCAAAAGTTATTTTTGAGAATTGTTATTTAGAAAAAGAAGAAATAAAGAGATTAGCAGAAATAGCCAAAGTTGTTAAACCAGATTTTATTAAAACAAGTACAGGATTTGGAACAGGTGGAGCTTTAATAGAAGATGTTTTATTGATGAAAAGTATTGTTGGGGACAGTGTGAAAGTAAAAGCTGCTGGAGGTATAAGAGATTGGGAAACTTGCCAAAAATTTATAGAAGCAGGAGCACAAAGAATTGGTACAAGTTGTTCAATGGATATTTTAAAGGGATTTAAAGCAGAACAATAGAATGTTTGTTTTTTATATTTATGAGGATAAAAGGTGAGATGATGAAAAAAAAATTATTAGATCAACGATATGTTTATTTAAATAGAAATTCAGCATTACCACTATATTATCAACTCAAAGAACATATTAAAGATGCTATTCTTAAAGGTGAATATAAACCTAACGATAGATTACCAACTGAGGAAGACTTATGTAAACAATTTTCTATTTCTAGACCAGTGGTACGTCAAGCATATGATGAATTAATAAAAGAAAGACTTATTGAAAGAAGAAAAGGTAGTGGAACATTTGTTAAAAAGGTAACAAATAAGAATTCTTTATTTAAAGAATTTATTAGTTTTTCTTTTGAAAGAAATATACCAGATATAGAAGAAAATTCTAAAATTGTTAAAATAGAAAAGATTGTAGATGCTAAAATGAATTTAAGATTTCAATTACCAGAAAATAGTGAACTATTACATATTATAAGAGTAACACATGAGTTAGAATATCCTATCTCAATGATAGAAACTTATATACCCTGTCAATATTTCTTAAATATTGAAAATTATATTTTATTATCAATGAATAAGACAATTATAGAAGTTATTGAAAATATGTATGGAATTCAATTGGTAAAAGCTTTTAGAAAATTAAATTCTATGCCAATTTCTAAAGAAAGAGCAGATTTCCTTCATGGTGAAATGGATGATCTTGTTTTTGAAATTGAAACGAAGTATCAAGATATATTTGGAAGAATTGCTATATTGGAATATGCTACTTACTTAACAAGTAAAATGGTATTATCTATTGAAATCAATAGAAGGTAATTATTTGTAATGAAAAGTATTATGCGATTATTGAGAATTGGGCTTTATGAAATAACATGATATTTTTGAAATAGAGCTAATGAGAAACCATGAGGCAAATCTCAAATGAGACACCTCATGGTTTTATATTGTCTAAAAATCTACATGTCTGAGTTCGAAAAGTTTATCTAGGATATCATAGTTTTTCAAAGCTATATTCTTTATGTCTTCCAACTCCTTGTTTAGGGCCTGTATTTTTAAATCAATTTCATCTAGCGTTATATTGCAGTTTTCATTAAACGCCTGATAATCTTCATCTACAATCACTGTATATTTTTTCATGATTCATTTTCCTTTCTTTGACTGAGTATTATATTTCCCTGCTTGTTTACACACCACATTATGCGTCTTCTTAAGCGCTCAAAGTTTTTATATCCGTTCGCATTTCTTTTGATGGTCTTAATCGTTCGGTTTATATTTTCTATGCGCCCGTTATTGATAGTTGATTCACCGATGATCGTAAAAGAATAAATGATTTCATTTTTCCAACGGGAAAGAGTACCTGCGAAGTTCTTCATTTCATCACGGTCATTTTCTTTAAAATCCTTTATTAAATTTTCAAGGTTCTCTTTTGCGGTTTCGACTGTACTGTTTTTAAAGAACATATCGAGATCATATTTTAGATTGCATATTTCTTCAAAACCATTATCACATGAACAGATATGTTCATGGATATCATAAAAATTCATATATCGGTTGAATACCCTGTTGAACTTCTTATCGTTGTTTGGATTTAAAATATCAGAATCAGTTTTATAGAAAAGCCAGCTGAATTTTTTAAAGGCGTAATAGTTGATACATGCTTCTCTATAGATTGCTTCTTCATCAGGTTTCAGTTTTCTTTTTGTTTTTTCTTTCTGATAGGCATTTTTAGTAAGTGCATATTTTTTCATTGTTTCACATCTGATTGAATTAAATTTTTTTGAAAACTCCATAAGGAGGTGGAATCTGTCAATTGTCCTGATAGTATCGGGTAAGAATATTTTTGATATGTCGTGGTAGGATACCCACATATCGGATGACATATATTCAACATTTTTTCTTTCATCAAGAGGAACGCTATGAAAATAGGCCGATAACACATTTTTATGTCTTGATGGCAGGACATCGATGATCATCTTTGTTTCAAAATCAAAAAGTATGCAGAGATATTTGTTTCTGTCATCGGTTGGAACATATACTTCATCTATTGAAAGTACAGATGGCATGGGAAGCCTTGGTGTACTGATATATCTGTCAAATATGTTGATGACTGTATTGGTGGATATATGATATCTTTCACCAACACTTTTAAATGTTTCAAATGGCTTTTTAAGATCCTGCAGAACACTATAAACGGTAGCTGACGAGATCCTTTCCGTTCCAAAAGTAAAAGGATTGGATTCATAAAAAGTCTTGTTGCATGCAGGACATCTGTAACGTCGGGCATGATAATCAATGAAACAAGAGGAAGTGGAAACAACAGAATGTTTTATTTTCTTATCTATGTAATTGACAACTTTAGTTGTTCTGGTCTGGCAAACAGGGCAACGCTGTTCTCTGTTTATAAGTTTCAAGATAATATGGACACCATCTTTTCTATGGAAGATATCGTAATGTTCAATGATGTTACTATCAATACCAAATATTTTTAATACATCACTGTTGTGATCAGTGGACATAGTATTGGTATCAGGTTTCATAGAAATCACCAGCGCTATATAAAAATTTGTTCAAATTCATTTCAAAATCATCTTCTTCTGTTTATCTTTACTTAAATGATAATGAAAAGAACAGAAAAAAAGATAAAAGTTATGTTGGAAGAAAAATAAGCATATGATTTCTTCGGTTTATTTGACAGTATGAACGGTAATTTTGTTCAACGTTATAATATTTGTTGATCAGAAAAGATCTGTGAAAGTTATCCACAGGGAAATCAGGATCATCAAGACAGTCGATGATTTGAGAGAATGTAAAAGTAGAAAAAGGAATCATATCTTCAATAAGCAGAGCATGAGTTTTACCGCATGAAGCACAGATAATACGCTGAATGGAAACTTTGATTTTTCTTCCAAGAAAATCATAGAAGCGAGAATAGGAAGAATGCATATGCCAGTTATGACTGCCACAGGTGCATTCAATAGAAGATAAAGAAAATGAAGAAATGAGATCAGAATATAGTTTTCTGAATTTTATAAGAGCATCAAAATCATTTTTAGCTTTGGAAGTATTGAGTTTTATAGAGTAATCAGTTATTATAATCATGTCTTTTGACAGAGGATGATAAGTGACGTTTGGCGATGTTGGGTATCATCCTTTTTACTTTCTATATATTTAAATAATTATGACATGATATCAAAGTAATATAAAGCAAAAAAGCAGACCTCATGAAACAGAAGAGGTCTGTTTTTACTACATATATTAAAACCACAAGATTTTGAAAAGCAGTTTCAAATATCATGGCTTGAAATAAAACCGAAACAACAAAGCACTTCAATTATATGAAGCGCTTTTTAAAATTTATTTTTTTAAATAAATAATAATTCCCATATGTAATAGCCGATTTTCAATATTTTTTATATCTAATTTTTTTATAATTGTTTTTCTCGTATGTTTTAGTGATCTGCTTATTGAACTATGATTTACATTTTCTTCTTTTGCTATTTCCACAATCTTTTTGCCTTCTAATGCATATTCAAGAAATCTTTTTTTAGCTATAGGATTTAATTCATCTAGAATGCAGTATATAATTTCAACATTTTTATTTTGTATATCTTCATTTATTTTCTTCTCATCTGATTCTTCTAATTTTTTTAATATTGTCTCAGGTGAATTATTTGTTAATAAATATGTACGTGAAATATAATCATTTAAATCTAAGGTGTATTTTACATAATACCTGTATTGACTGATTGAACAATTTTCTTCCTTTCTTTCTTTTTCTAATAAATCTGCCACTTCTTCTGGAACATCATAATATGTGTTTTTTTTATACTTGTCAGGGTAATACCTATGTAAATCTATACTCTTTTCTTTTATTCCATCTTTGTGTGATTTTATCATGTTTTTTTCCTCCTATAATACAAAGGAAAAAAACAAAAAATGTGCATGAAATTTTCAATGTAATTAATTTATTTTATTAGAAATTTAGAAATTAGAAATACCTATGGGAAAATAACCACATATTAAGGGAAAATATATTATGATTATGTGCACGAAAATAAACATTTTTCACTGAATTATAGGAGGTGAAAAATTATGATAGACAACATTTGCAGGGGAGAATTGTATATTGCAGATTTGAATCCATATGAGGGATGCGAGCAAGGAGGAATAAGACCAGTTTTGATAGTCCAAAATGACAAGGGAAACAAATTCAGTACAACAACAATAGTTGCTCCTATAACGAGCAATATCTATACAAAGAAGCATATTCCTACACACTTTACGATTGACTACGCATTAGATAGAAAATCAATTGTACTATTTGAGCAGATAAGAGTAATTGATAAAAATAGAATATTAAGATACATAGGAAAATTAAATTCAAAAGATTTAAAAAATATTGATAATAAAATTGCTATCAGTTTAGGTATTGAAAAAGTATAAAAATTAATGGTAATGATGTAAAAAATTCTATTCTTTGTATTCAATACTCAAGAACACATTGAATATATAGACATTAAATGATACAATTTGTCTATAATGAAATAGGAGGGATTTTTATGGCAAGCTTAAGAGAAACTATTAGACCATCTGCGGATTTAAGAAATCATTATAATGAAATTTCTAAACAATGCAGAGAAGAAAAAGAAGCGGTAATCATTACTGTACATGGTAAGGGAGATACTGTATCTCTTTCTTTTGAAGAATATCAAAATATGAAGGCTCATATTGAATTATTAGAAACATTAGCTGAAGCTGAAGATGATGTAAGAAATGGACGAGTTGCTCCTATAAATGAAACGTTTGATGATTTAAGAATGATATTAAAAGGTAAATAGTATGAAATATAATATTATTCGAACAGATAAGGCAGACGAAGGAATTAGACATACTGTTTTGTATTTAGCGAATCATTTTGGAAATGAATTTGCTTTAGAAAAGCTAGATTATATTGAAAACACTATCTTACTTTTAGAAGATAATCCCTATATTGGAACGTTGCCTAGATATGCAGTATTAAAAAGACAAGGTTACAGAGTTCTAATATTAGAAAAGAATTTAGCATTCTATAAAGTTAATGAAGAAAAAAAAGAAGTTGTTATTTATGCGTTTGTTGATCAAAGACAAGATTATTTGAATATTATTAGAGGTTTATAAGGCTAAAAAGGGTTTTATATTCTAGTTGTGTTGATAAAAATGAATATCTGGATGTACATGATGAGTTAGAAGATAAAGTGAATACTTAGTTAAGGAACAATTATAAACGTAACAGATCATTAGAAAAGCAAATCATGTCTTTTTGATACAGTGAAACACTATTCAGGGATTTCACTAAGTGATATGTTTAACTAGATAATAAATTTGAAAAATCTAATAATCTTTTAAAAGTAATACTTAAATAATGTTATTCAAAAAAATTACAACCAATAATATAATAATGCTATCAAACGAAAAGGTACTTTAACAAAATAAAATAAATATCCAAAAATAGAAAAAAGAACAATGAGACAGTATAACTGAAGCATTGTTCTTTTTTTGCTTGACTTATATATGGAAAAATTCTATAGCAAAATAATTTAAAACATGGAACTGTCTTTACAAGAAGATTTAGGTATGAAAATTACTATAAATTGAAGTATTAAAAAAGTATAAGAAATTAGTGAAAATGATGCACGAAATTTATGAGTTTTATCAGTATAGTGAAGGGATTGAAATAACCCTAGAGAGAACCTTGAAAACTGAATAAAGGTAATATCAATACATACCGGATTGTTAAATCAAAAATAATGATACTCATGATTAGCCTTAATTCGAGCGTTAAAAGCGTCGCAAATATGGGAATCGTACAGGATAAAACAAATTGAAACCTGTTTGTTATTAAACAAGTGCTCTGTTAAAAAAAGGTTATGCAGAGATTGATATTTATAATTTGTACAGTTGAATATTTCAAAAAATTCGTTCAACGTTTTTTGAAATATCGCAATTTTGTACATTACTAATTTCTTGAATTTTTTCTTATGATTTAAGCGAAGGAGGAAATTAATATGGATAACAATAAAGATGAAAAAATACTACTAACATTAAAGGAAGCAGCAAATTATTTTGGTATTGGAATTAATACATTAAGGAGACTTACTAATAAACATACCAATTTATGTATTTTTAATGGAAATAGAAGAATGATTAAAAGACCAACCATGGAAAAGTGGTTACTTAATCATAATGTTTTTGATTGTTAGGTGAAATGTTATGGGAAAAGATTTAAGGAATAAAGAATTGGGACTAGGCATAAGTCAAAGAAAAGATGGAGTATATGTAGCTCGTTTTACTAATAGAGCAGGAAAACGTATCTTTTTTTGTGATACAAACTTAAGTTTGTTAAGAAGAAAGTTTGAAAAGGCTAAAGTTGAAGATTATGAAAACAGAAGTGTTGCTAGTGGATCTTATACCTTAAAAGAATGGTACGACTTTTGGATAAAAAATTTTAAAATACCGAATGAAGTTACACCTCAATATATTGAACATTTGGATGCAACATTTAAAAAATACGTTCTATTAAAAGATAGAGGAAATATTGATTTACGTGATCTGAGAAATATCGATATTCAATTAATGGTCAATGAAGCAAAAGATATTTCAATTAGTGCAGCTAGAAATTTATTATCTATATTAAAACAAATGTTGGAGCTGGCTTATGAAAATGATTTGATTGTTAAAAATCCAGCCAAAAGTGTACACATAAAAAAGCCTAAAAGAAAAAGTACGGAATCCATGTCCAGAAAGGATGAAAAAATGCTTTTAAAGCATATTAGTTCTCAACAAGTAAGAGATATGGTTTTAATGATGTTAAATACAGGACTTAGAATTAGTGAATTATTAGGTTTATCTTTTGATGAGGTAAATCTAGAAGAAAGGTATATTGAAATTAGTCATCAATTATCTTACAAAAGGAATGAAGAACGTGAATATACTTTTACACAAACTAAAAATAAAAAGAAAAGGATAATTCCAATTAATGATGTAACATTTGAAATATTAAATAGAGTTATAAAAAAAAGAGAAAAACAATTAGGAAAAACATATAGAGGTAAGAGTGCCATAAGTGATCAATTAGTATTTGTTACAGTTTATGGTGATGCATATTGCCGATCTGGATTTAATAGTACTCTTAATTATTCGATAAATAAAACTTTAAAATCAGGGTATGAGTTTGAATGTCCAAGATTATCTCCACACATATTCAGACATACTTTTGCAACAAGATGTTTGGAGGCAGGTATGTCACCAAATACAGTAAGTTCATTGTTAGGACATGGAACAATTAGAATGACACTTTCTTATGTGCATAATAGTTCAGAAAAATTCAAAGAAGATACGTCTTTATTGAATAGAATTTAACTGTTTTTGCTGGCATTGAGTTGGTATTGAGAAAATTTAATCTTAAAAAGCATTGATTTTATGGGCGCTTTTTTGATGATTCACCACATTCTTGTCAATATTGTTGTTAAATAGTTATAAATAAAAGAGACTGTAACGCATTAAAATTGATATGCTTCTTTCTGGGAGACAAGTGAAATAATAAAAACTTGTCACTTAGGAGGAAGCATATTTTATGTCTAAAAGAAAAATATCCATTGAGGATAAGGTATATGCTGTAAATTTGTATCTAGATGGAAAAGAAAGCCAAAATCGAATTGTATCTATGTTTGGTGTCAGCAAGCTGTTTTAGATTATTTAGATGGTCGTGGTTCCTTGGATGATATTTGTAAAAAATACGGAATTTGTCCAAGATTGAAGTTACAACTCTGGATAAAGAAGTATAATAATCATGAAGAGTTAAAATCATCTGAAATAGGAGAACACACTATTATGACAAAAGGAAGAAAAACTGCATTTGGAGATTGTACAGAGAAAGCTCTGAAAACGAACAAAAAAACAGACGGATTACTGATGAGATTGAAAAGCTCCATACAGAGTCACCAGATAGAGGATAATGAAGAATTAGAGATGATCTAGAATGTTATCATGACATTGATGTTAATGATAAACGAGTACTACGTACTACTTAATATCAAATCAACTATTAAATACTCTACTAATGGATGTACAGGACAGGCTGTAAATCCTCAATATATAGCTAAAAATTTACTTAATCGAGAGTTTACTACCGATGCACTAAATGAGAAACGGCTCACAGATGTAACAGAATTCCATTATTATATCAGAATCGAAAAACATAAAATTTATTTGCAAATCGCATAAAAACTGCCAGTAGATAATCTACCGGCAGGAAAAATTTTATATTTTTTCAATTGTCTACTTGACAGGTTGCAGTTCACTTTAGACGTTACAGCCTTTTTTAAATACATTATTAATTTTATTGTATACTAATGAGAATTATATATAAAACAATAATATATAGTTTTTAGCTATTTTTCATATAAGTCACTAATTGATCAACGGATATACCATGTTGAGCTAATAATTCATCAGCATTAAAATCAGTATGAAAGGCCTTGGAGATACCATAATTCTTGACTTTCATCTCTGTCATACCGTAGAAACTGCTTATTCTGTGCCCATATCCACCTTCTAATTCACCATCTTCTAAAGTAATAATAAGACGATGATTATTAGTCAAGTCATTTAGTAATTCTTCATCTAAACCTGTTAGAAATTTTGGATTTATTACAGTGATATTTTTACCGGTATCCTCTTTGTATTTTTGAGCTGTTTTTAAGGCTAATGGAAGCAGATTACTTACTCCGATAATAGCAATATCATTACCTTGTTGAACAATTTGAGATTTATTATGGATAGAGTAATCAGTTGTGTCTTCTTGACCACTTTCAATCATTTGTACTGGGACTCTGATTGCAATTGGATGATCTTTTTGGGTAGTTGCATATTTAAACATTTGTAAATACTCTTCTTTAGTTGTCGGCGCTAAATAGATTAAATTTGGAATATGTGCAAACATTGCAATATCACATAAAGCTATATGAGTATTTGAATTCATCCCATAGACTCCAGCGGATAGAACAAGAATTGTTGCTGGATTATTGTTCAGACATAAATCGTGAGATAGCTGATCATATGTACGTTGTAAAAAAGGAGCAAAAGTTCCAAAGACAGGTATTCCGCCATTTTTAGCAATCCCGCTAATCATTGCCATAGCATTTTCTTCAGCAATGCCAACATCAATAAATTGTCCACGTTCGACATATTCTTTTCTTACAGGTTCGATGAATCCTAGCCCCATCGGTGTACCGGCATTTACAACAATAGCCTTTTTATTTGCATTTAATAAGTTAGTCAAGCTATTGAATAGGGTTTGATCATCTTCATCAACAAATTTATATGTTCCATCAGCAACATTAAATGGACCACCAGCATGCCAAGCTTCCTTGTTTACCTCTGCATATGGTAATCCTTTTCCCTTGATTGTATGGATATGCAATACGATAGGGTGATCGATATTTTTAACACTTTCAAATAATTCAATTAATTTTTCGATATCATGCCCATCATCTAAGTATTTATAATCAAGACCAAATGATGTAAATATATTGTTATTACTTGTTCCGTTAGTGTCTCGTAATTCTTTAAGCGTTTGATAAATACCGCCATGATTTTCGGCAATACTTTGATCATTGTCATTAACGATAATGATCAAGTTTTTATTATATTCGCCTGCATAATCGATAGCTTCTAGTGCTTCTCCACCTGATAAAGAACCATCGCCAATAATAGCGATAATATTTTCGGCTTTTTTATTCAAATCTCTTCCAATTGCTAACCCAAGAGCAAGTGATACAGATGTAGAAGTGTGACCAATTGTAAACATGTCATGTTCACTTTCAAGTGGGTTGGTATATCCTGTTACGTCATGGAAATGTTCTTCATCTAGAAATGCCTCTTTTCTGCCAGTCAATATTTTGTGTGGATAAGACTGATGGGAAACATCAAAAACGAATTTATCATTTGGTGAATCAAAAACATAATGTAAAGCTACTGTCATTTCTACCATCCCTAAATTGGGACCACTATGTCCGCCGGCTTTACTAATCTTATTAATCAATGCTGCTCTAACTTCGTTAGCAAGTTCTTTTAATTCTTTTCTATTCAATTTTTTAAGATCGTTTGTATCGTCTATTTTTTCTAAAAACATATTTACCTCCCATATAACTAGATACTATAAAAAATACTTTTTATAGATGATAATATCATACATCTTGAAGTTTACTTCAAGTCAAGAGAAAAATTAAAGTAGTTTATGAGATGATAATTAGAATTACTGTACTGAACATATTTATTAATAGAGGAAAATAAGTATAATAAAAGAATGAAGTATAGAGTAGATTAATTAGTAATTTTATGATAAGTGAAAAGTGATAAGTAAAAAAGGTGATTTTTTGATACAATGAAGTTCACTACACAAAGTCACCTTTTTCATTTGATTAATATAATTTTAAGCAGTTATAATGCATTTTCGAGGACATTTTTCTTTGCAAAGTCCACAATTTGTACATTTAGTATAATCAATCCGTGCTAAAGAGTTTTCAATAATAATTGCATTATTAGGACAATTACGAGCACATATACCACAGCCAATACAACTAACAGCGCAATTTTTACGAGCTCGGAGAGCTGGTTCATTTGAATTACATTTTACTACTGCCTGTTTTTGATATGGAATCAAAGTAATTACATTATTTGGACAGACTCTAAGACATTTACCACATGCTTGGCACAAGTCTGGATTGATAACGGCAACCCCATCAATAATTGAAATGGCATTATATTCACATTCTCTGACACAACTGCCGTATCCCATGCAGCCGTGACTACATTGTTTATCTCCACCACCAGGGACGATGGCTGCGTTATTACAGTCTTTGATACCGTGATATAAGTACTGAATCGTTGCATTTTCGCAAGTACCACCGCAACGAACAAATGCTGTCATTCGCATTGTTTCTTCACTTTCTACTCCCATGATCATTGCAATGGCGTCAGCTACACTTTTTCCTCCAACAGGACATTGATTGATCTTTGCTTCACCAGCAACAATTGCTTTGGCTAGCCCATCACATCCGGGATAGCCACACCCCCCACAATTATTTCCAGGAAGTTCTTCACGAATTTGAATTTCTTTTTCATTAACAGTAATGGCAAATTTTTCACTAGCAATTGTCAGAAGAATACCAATAAGTAAACCGATTGCACCTACAATAATGGCCGCAATTATAATTTCATTCATCTTATATTCTCCTCCTTATATTAGACCTGAAAAGCCAATGAATGCAATTGCCATCAGTCCTGCTGTGATTAGTACAATGGGGGAACCTTGGAATGAAACAGGAATATCATTATCAGCGATTTTTTCACGTATCCCAGCCATAATAACGATGGCAATCGTAAATCCAACAGCTGTTCCAAAACTACAAACAAGACTTGTCAAAATATCATAATTATTTTGAACATTTGTGATAGCAACTCCTAAAACGGCACAGTTAGTTGTGATAAGAGGAAGATATACTCCCAAAGAACTATATAAGCCAGAGCTATATTTTTTTAAGAACATTTCAACTAGCTGCACCAAAGCAGCAATAACTAAGATGAAGGTAACAGTGTTTAAATATTCTAAATGGAAGAGTACTAGTATTTTGTAAACTAAACTTGTTGCAATTGAAGCAATAGACATTACAAAGATGACAGCACCACCCATTCCTGCTGCTGTTTCAATTTTTTTTGATACTCCTAAAAAAGGACATAGACCTAAGAATTGACTTAAGACAACATTATTTACTAAAGCGACACTAATTAATAATAAAATCATTCCCGTCATTTATTTTTCCTCCTTTAAATCACAAAGTGCCTTTTCATCACTGCTACGACAATGAAGACAATCATGATTACAATTACCATCTTTGTTTTTATTAGTTGCACTTGGCAGTTTTAAACGGTTTTGAATAGCCGTTAGACCAGCTAAAACAAAGAAAGCGCCAGGTGCCATTACAAAGATAGTTACAGGTTCAAGATGAGCAAAAAAGCTATAAATATTAGTGCCAACTAAATCTTTAAAAAGTGGCGCAAACTCAATTCCAAAAAAAGTACCACTGCCCAACATTTCTCTAATTAAACCAATACAAGTCAGTGCGAGCGTAAAACCTAGCCCCATACCAACACCATCAAATAACGATAAAACGCAACTATGTTTTGAAGCGTAAGCTTCAGCTCGTCCTAAAATGATACAATTAACCACAATTAGAGGAATATAGATCCCTAATGTATCATATAATGAAGGCAAATATGCTTGTAATAGTAATTGGACAATTGTTACCATTGAAGCGACAATTACGATATAAGAAGGAATTCGCATTCTTTCAGGGATTATTTTTCGTAAGAACGAAATCATAAAATTTGATGCGGCAAGGACAATCATCGTTGTTAAGCCCATTCCTAATCCATTGACAGAAGAAGTTGTTACTGCAAGAGTAGGACACATTCCTAACATTAAAATCAAAGTTGGATTTTCTTTTATGATTCCATTATAAAGACGTTCAACATATTTATTCATGATTAGCCTCCTTGATTTCCTGGTTGATTGCTAAGGCTCCGTTAATGGCATTGTTAAAAGCTGATGAAGTAATTGTAGCTCCGCTTAGAGCATCAATTTCATCTTCATTTTGCTTACCAGTTTTGGTGATTTTAAAATCAGTTACTGATTTATGATAATATTGATTTTTAAAATTATCATTTTTAGCATTCATTCCTAATCCAACCGTCTCATCAATTGAGAGGACTTCAATTCCCGTAATTTCATCATTAGTATCAATTCCAACAACTAATGTGATATCACCGCCATAACCATCTTCAGTAGTGACTTTGACAACATGTCCTATTAATTCTTTTTTATCATTTGTAACGACTAAAACGTCGTCTATCACAATGCCATTTTCACCAAAGTTATATTTTTTGTCTTTTATAACATTAGGAAAATTTTTAACAAGTTGATTTATTTGTTTATTATTATCAAAATTTTGACCTTCTTTAAAAACACTTCGATAAGAATCTTGTATGATTTTTTCATTTTGTCTAGCAATTGGGTCTTTGGTAATAGAATTAACCATAGCTAGAGATAAACTAGCAGCAACTGTAATTACAACAAAAACGAGAATATCTTTTAGAAGATTTTTTTTCATTATGCTTTACCTCCACTACCTTTTATTTTAGGCACTGTTACTTTTTCAATCAAAGGGACAAGTAAATTAGTAATGATAATAGCAAATGACATTCCCTCAGGAGTATTACCATAGAGCCTAAAAACAGCAGCTAATATTCCAATAACCAGTCCATAAATAATTTTACCGGTTGGAGTAATCGGACTTGTCACATAGTCAGTAGCCATGAAAAATGCCCCAATCATTAAACCGCCACCACAAATTTGTTGTAATAAAAATAGACTGTTAAAGTTATTATTGATCAAAATGATTAAAGAAAATGAAAATAGGATACACAACGGTATTTTAGGACTAATTACTTTTCGATAAATTAGGTAGACAGCGCCTAAAAGCAGAGCAATTACTGATGTTTCACCAATCGTACCACTAGTATTTCCTATAAACATTTTGAGAAGATTGACATTTTGTCCATTTTGTATCATTGCCAGCGGAGTAGCACTAGTACTTGCGTCGATGCTAACAAAGCTGTTCATTTTTCCGGCAAATGAAATTAATAAAAAACATCGAGCTGCTAAAGCAGGATTCATAAAGTTCTGACCAAGTCCACCAAAAAGTTGCTTAACAATTATAACTGCGAATATACTTCCCAAAGCAACCATCCACAATGGCAATGAGCTTGATAGGCATAACGCTAATAATAAGCCTGTGATGGCTGCGGAGCCGTCTTTAATCGTGATTGGCAGCTTCATCAATCGTTGATACAAATATTCACTTAGAACAGCTGTAATAATAGCAGTTGTAATAACAAGAAACGCATTAAATCCAAATTGATAAATTCCAAAAAAAGTTGCTGGTAATAAAGAAATGATTACGTCATACATAATATTTTTAGTTGTAATTGAACTACGAATATGGGGAGCAGTAGACACATTAAATAAATTATCCATTATTTTGCTCCTTTCTTGCGATCGTCATTAATTGCTTTTTTTATTTTTTTAAATGATTGTGTCATGTTTCGCTTTGCAGGACATGTGAAGGTACAGCAGCCGCACTCCATACAATCGTTGCCGTGAACCTTTAAAAAGTTTTCTTTATCGCCTGTTCTGGCATAACGGTATAGTAATTGTGGAATAAGACCGATAGGGCAAACATCGACGCATCGGCCGCAGTGAATGCACGCAGTTGGAGCGGTTTTAGATACTTCATCTTCACTTAGGCAAACTAAAGCAGAAGAAGTTTTAGAAACTGGTACATCTAAATTAAATAAAGCAGTACCCATCATGGGACCACCAGAAATGATTTTTTGAGGATGTACTTTAAAACCTCCACAAGCGTCAACAAGGGTCTGATATTTAGTTCCTAGGCGAACCTTAAAATTTTGTGGTTGAAAGATTGCATCACCAGTTACCGTTACAATCTTTTCAATTAGTGGAATATTTAAGGCAACGGCCTCATAGATAGCAATAATAGATGCAACATTGCTGACAATACAGCCAACATCAGCTGGCAACATCCCATTTACAATTGTTTGATTAGTTAATACTTTAATCAATACGCGTTCACTTCCTTGAGGGTATTTTGTTGGTAAGGCTGCTATTTCAATTTTATCTTCATCTACAACGACTTTTTTTAAATGAGCTAATGCTTCTGGCTTATTATCTTCAATAGCAATAATTGCTTTGGCATTTTTAAATAACTGTAATTGAATTTTGATGCCAGCGATTAATTTATCTGTTTCTTCTAGCATTAAACGATAGTCAGAAGTTAAATAGGGCTCACATTCTGCACCGTTGATAATTACATATTTAATTGAGTCATCATCTTTAGGGGTATTTTTTATTGCGCTGGGGAAGCCGGCGCCACCTAAACCAACAATTCCTGCGTGAGCGATAAGTTCACGAATTTGCATACTGCTATAATTATGATAATCATTTGTTGTGTTGTATTCTGGAATACTTTGATATTGGTGATCGTTAGTAATAACGATACAATCAACAAAAAAACCAGTAGGGGCAAGTCGTAAATCAATTGTTTTAACGGTTCCAGAGACAGAACTAGCAACATTGGCAGAAATCATACCGTTTCCATTAGCAATAATTTGGCCAACTAAAACATGATCACCTTTAGCAACGATAGCTTTAGCTGGAGCACCAATATGCTGTGATAATGGATAAATCAGTTCATCTCCAGGATTTAATAGTTTGATTGGATGATTGGCGGAAAGACTTTTATTATCATGGGGATGGATTCCGCCTTTAAAACTTAGTATTCTCATTTGAATTAAACTCCTTTTTTGGACTATATTTTAATTATAGACTTTTTATAATTAATATTAAATAGTTTAGACAAGTTAAAAAATTAACTTAAAAAGCAATCCTTTCAAGAGGATTGCTTTTACTAGTTTATAAATGAAATTGAGATTCATCAAGACGTAGACTATAACCTTGTGGGTGTTTACAAACTGGGCAGATCGTTAGTGCATCAGTACCTTCATAAATAAAACCACAGTTCATACACATCCATTTTACAGTAGACTGGTCATTAAATAATTTACCACTGGTTAATAAATTATGATATTTTTTAAAACGTTCATGGTGATAGTGTTCAATCTCACAAATCATGTAAAAAGTTGTTGCAATTTCAACATAACCTTCTTCTTTAGCTTCATCACCAAATTGCTTGTAGATAGATGTTGCTTCATCGTATTCGTGTTGTGCTGCTTGTTCTAATAACGAACTTAAATCCTGATCTAGATCAACAGGATAATTAGCCTCCATTGAAACATTAGCATCTTTAAAAACATCTTTAAGATAATTGTAAAAAACTATCGCATGCTCTTTCTCTTGATTTGCAGTAAAATAAAGCATATCTTGTAAAATAGCCATTCCATTCTTACCTGCGACTTTAGCAGCCATTTCATAACGCATTCGAGCTTGACATTCACCAGCAAAAGCTCTTAATAAATTTGTTTTGGTTTTTGTTTCCATATATAAGTTACCTCCACTTTTATTTTTAACAAAATAAAAGAAGATTAAACTTAATCTTCTAAGAATCAAATAATCTCTTTAATAATAATTAAAATATTATAACGCTGATATAGATACTGCTAACAAGACAAATAATCTAGTTGATCATATCTTTATTCATTCCAGTTAATTCCATATATTCAGTTTTAACATTTTTCAATAATTGCATAAATGTCCAATTTACATTTGTTTGAGTTACAATTGCCTTTAACGGAATGAAAGGAATGTTTGCTTCTTTAAAAATTTGTAATAGCAAATCAACTTGTTTATCTTCAAAACCAGCCATAACCATCATGTCATCTTGTGGAATCTCTGTTAATGCTTCAGTTCCACGTTCAAAATTATCAGCACCTAAAATATACCCAATCGGGCTCATTAAATCACTTGATTTAACAATGATTACTTCAACATTCAGTTTTTCAAGAATTGAAATAATTGCTTTACCAGCATCAGTTTTATCAATATTGTATAATAATACAGTTTCTTGCATATGTATTGCCTCGCTTTCGTTTAATAGGTTATCATATTTATGGTTAACGTTCAACTAAGTTGACTTAATGTGCTATAATTTATTCGGGTAGGTGAGATAATGCGGTATTATTTAGAAAAAGAAATTACAAATAGTTATAAAGAAGGAAGCTTAGTTATTGATATTCTTAGTAAAGAAGATTTCATAAACCAGTATCAAAAGGAAAATCATGCAAACCATGTGATTAGGCATATTGGGGATATTATGTACTGTAAAGTAGAATTATTTTACGATGTGATTTGCGGAGCGTTTGTTATACCTGACAAAAAGGATTTAAAAATAAAACATTGTTTTAGTTTTTATTTAACAGAACAAAAAATGATTTTTATTGATGATAACGATTATGTGATGAAACTTATTGAAAAAATGAAAGATACATATACTAATAATCGTCTAAGTTTGAACAAATTTTTTCATGATTTGATTTTCTTAATAACTGTTGATGATGGAATGTATTTACAAGAATATGCTGATCGTTTACAGGTCATCGAAGACAAAATAGCTTTTAATTTCAATAGTCAAATAAATAATGAGATAATCTTGCTGCGTAAAGAACTATTAATTTTAAATTCCTATTATAATCAGTTGGGGGATATGATCGATATTTTAAGTGATAATGAATCAGATTTCTTAAATGATTATGAATGTCATTTATTCAGCATGCAGGCACGTAGGATTGATCGTTTGGATAACCAGTTAAATGCTTTAAAAGATTATTCTTTGCAAATAAAGGAAATGTATCAAAATAAAATTGATACCCACCAAAATAAAATTATGACTGTTTTAACAGTTGCAACAACTATTTTCTTCCCGTTATCGATTATCACAGGATGGTATGGAATGAATTTTAAAAATATGCCAGAGTTAAATAATCCTTATGGTTATATTATTGTTATTGGAGCAAGTATTTTAGTTGTAATTATTGAAATGTTAATTTTGAAAAAGAAAAAATTCTTTTAGAAAAAAATGTTGACGTAGTCAATAAAAAAAGGTATAGTAAATAAGCAACAAATGATAGCAGCACATAGAGTTTTGAAAAGAGCGTTTATAACTTAAGTTTGTAGAGTAGCTAGCTGCAAAGTGAAATACTTAATATAAACACAATTCAAATAATCTATGCAATGTTATTGTTTTATGCAAATAAAACAATAAATGGAGGAAGACAAATGTCACGTTACACAGGACCTCAATGGAAATTATCTCGTCGTTTAGGATTCTCTACTTTAGAAAATGGTAAAGAATTAAATAAGAGAGCTTATGCTCCAGGTCAACATGGTCAAAAAAGAAAAAAACAAACAGAATATGGTTTACAATTAGCTGAAAAGCAAAAAGTAAGACATATGTATGGAGTAAATGAAAAACAATTCCATAACACATTCAAACAAGCAGGTAAAATGGAAGGTATCCATGGTTATAATTTCTTCTGCTTATTAGAAAGAAGATTAGATAATGTTGTTTACAGATTAGGATTTGCACCTACAAGAAGAGCTGCAAGACAATTAGTAAACCACGGTCATTTCTTAGTAAATGGAATTAAGACTGATATTCCATCATTCCGCGTTAAAGTTGGAGATGTTATTGAAGTTAAAGAAAAATCTAAAAATTTAGCAATCATTAAAGCTAGCTTAGAAGCTAGAGTACATACTCCTGCTTTTGTAGAAGTTGATGATACTAAATTAACTGGAAAACTTGCTCGTTTACCAGAAAGATCTGAATTAAATCAAGAAATCAATGAGTCATTAATCGTTGAATACTATAACCGTATGGGATAATCCCTACGGGATTAAACTGGTATATCTTAACTATGCAGAAGTTAGGATATACTTTTTTTTGAATTTGATTCTTCGTTAGATTATTAATTGCTGGTTTAAAACGACAGTTTTGCCATCCTGTTTAAAGAACGAGCGCACAGGTTGATAGCAATTATAATTATTTATAAAATGGTAAGAAAATTATTTTTTATTGGTTTAAATTAAAATAATTAAAATGATATTCCGGATAACCCTAAGAAAAAATCATATAAAATTGAAAAAAGTATTTGCATAAAAAATTAATTTAATAATGTATTAATTTTGATAATTTGATATAATCAAATTAATGTGGAGGTATGTATGACAGATAGTAGAATTTGTATTGCCTTGGATTTTCAAAATAAGGCAGAAGTAAAAGAATTTTTGGAAAAATTCAATGATGAAAAACTATATGTAAAAGTTGGAATGGAACTATTTTATGGTGAAGGTATTGAAATCATCAAAATGATTAAAGAAATGGGACATAACATTTTTTTAGATTTAAAATTACATGATATTCCTAATACTGTAAAAAGTGCAATGAAGCAACTAGCAAAATTAGAAGTAGATATGGTCAATGTTCATGCTTCAGGAAGTATCGCAATGATGAAAGCTGCAATTGAAGGATTAGAAGCAGGCAAGACAGGTGATAAACGACCTTTATGTATCGCCGTTACATGTTTAACATCACTTGATCAAGAAGTGCTAGATAACGAGCTTTTAATTAACGATACATTAGAAAATGTCGTTTTAAAGTGGGCTACTAATGCTAAAGAAGCAGGACTTGATGGTGTTGTTTGTTCACCATTAGAATCTAAAGTGATTCATGATAATTTAGGAATGGAATTCATAACAGTAACGCCAGGAATTCGTTTAGCTGATGATAGCGTAAATGATCAAAAACGGGTTACTACTCCAGCGATGGCACGCGAATTAACATCTAGTTATATCGTAGTAGGTAGAACGATTACTGGATCTGCTGATCCATACGCAACATATAAAAAAGTATATCAAGATTTTCAAGGGTAGAGGAGAAGAATAATGAAAGAATTAATTGCTAAAGATTTATTAGATATTCAAGCGGTTTTTTTAAGACCAAATGAACCATTTACATGGGCTAGTGGAATTAAATCACCGATTTATTGTGATAATCGTTTAACATTATCATATCCAAAAGTTCGTAAAGATGTAGAAACTGGACTAGCTAAATTAGTTCAAGAAAATTTTCCAGAAGCAGAATGCTTAATGGGAACAGCTACTGCGGGAATTGCTCATGCTGCATTAGTGGCAGATATTTTGGAATTACCAATGGGATATGTCCGTGGTGGGGCAAAAAGCCATGGTCGTAACAATCGGATCGAAGGAAAAGTAGAACCCGGCATGAAAGTTGTTGTGGTAGAAGACCTGATTTCAACGGGGGGGAGTTCATTAGAATGCGTTGAAGCGCTAAAAGAAGCCGGTTGCGAAGTAATTGGAATGATTGCTATTTTCACATATGGATTACCAAAAGCAACAATTAATTTTGAAGCGGCTGAATGTAAATATGTAACATTGACTGATTATGATACATTGATCGGTGTAGCAAAAGAAAATGACTATATTAAAGAAGCTGATATGGAAAAATTAAAGGCTTGGAAAAAAGATCCAAGTGACGAAAGCTGGATGAGTAAATAGAAGGTAAAAACACCTTCTTTTTTTATATTTTCCCCCTAAAATAAAGATATTTTAATTGCATTATCATTGTGCTATAATTATAATGCTATTGTTGTAAATAAAAGTAGCTTTGGAGGTAGAAAATGCTAAAAAGTATTAAATATGTTCTAAAAGAGAATTTCTCAAATTTATTTAGAATATATTCAATTTCGAAATATGAATTATTATCTGATATTCGTGATTCCCGTTTGGGGATTTTTTGGAATTTTGCTAATCCATTGATTCAAATTTTAACATATTATTTTGTTTTTGGTTTAGTAATGAATCGTAAAGATGTAGATGGAATTCCTTTTATTCAATGGATGTTGGCGGGAATGGTTGTTTGGTTTTTTATTAATCCTTGTATTACCCAAGGGGCTAATGCCATTTTTTCAAAGACGGGTGTAATTACTAAAATGAAATTTCCAGTTAGTGTTTTACCAGCTACGGTAGTTTTAAAGGAATTATTTAATCATGCCTGTATATTGCTTTTAATGATTATTTTTTATTGTACTCAAGGTGTCTATCCATCAATCGAGTGGTTGGGAATTATATATTATTGCTTTGCGGCCTGCTGTTTTGCTGTGAGTTTAGCGATGATTACATCTGTGCTTAATATGATTGCTCGAGATACTCGTAAGTTGATTTTAGCGTGTATGCGTTTGATTTTATATTTAACACCTATTTTATGGCCGATTTCTCGTTTTAGTGAACAGACGTTATTGTTTGATATTATTCGTTTTGTCATGAAAATCAATCCAATCTATTATATTGTATGTGGGTATCGAGATTGTTTTTTATATCACCTTGGATTTATGCATTATTGGAAACAAATGCTGGCTTTCTGGGGGATTACTGGAATACTGTTTGTTGTTGGCTGTTATATGATGTATAAATTCAAACATAAATTTATTGATATGATCTAGGTGGTAGAAATGGAAAATTACGCAATTAAATTTGAAAATGTTTCAAAAATATATAAATTGAAAAAGAAAAATGATGGTAATACTAAAAGTAGTGAAACAAAAAGATTTTATGCTTTAAAAAATATTAGTTTTGAAATCCCACAAGGGGAAGTAGTAGGGATTTTAGGAACTAATGGCTCAGGAAAATCAACTCTGTCACTTATCTTGGCGGGAATTAGCGAAATCGATGAGGGTGTCATGCATATTAATGGTGAACAATCATTGGTTGCTATTAATACCGGTTTAAATAAACAGCTAACAGGTTTAGAAAACATTAATGTTAAAGGTGCTTTATTAGGACTATCAAAAAAGCAGATTCAGGAGATTATTGATGGTGTTATTGAATTTGCGGAGCTAGGAGACTTTTTATATCAACCTGTAAAAAAATATTCTAGCGGGATGAAATCACGACTTGGTTTTTCAATCTCTTTATATTTAAATCCAGATATTATTATCGTTGATGAAGCTTTATCGGTAGGTGATAAAGGTTTTGCACAAAAGTGCATAAATAAAATGAATGAATTAAAAGATGAAGGTAAAACGATTATATTTATTTCACATTCATTGCCTCAAGTTCGAAATTTTTGTCAAACAGCAATGTGGATTGAGGGAGGAATGTTAAAAGAATATGGTGACGTCGGGGAAGTATGTGATCATTATGGTGAATATGTTGATTACTATAACAGTTTAACGAACAAAGAAAAGGCTAAAATAAGAGATAATAAATTTAAAAAACGAATTGTTCAAAATCCTCAAATTGGATTTTGGGAAAAAGTTTTAGATCGGATAAAAGGATAGGTGAAAATAATGAAGAAGGTTATTACATACGGAACATTTGATTTATTTCATGTAGGTCATTTGAATATTATTAAAAGAGCAAAAGCGCTGGGTGATTACTTGATTGTTGCGGTAAGTAGTGATGCATTTAATGCGCAGAAGGGGAAAAAGGCATATCATAGTGATCATGATCGAAAATTGATTTTAGAGGCGATTAGATACGTTGATGAAGTTATTTTTGAGGAATCTTGGGATCAAAAAATTAAAGATGTTCAAGAACATGATGTAGATGTATTTGTAATGGGTGATGATTGGGAAGGTAAATTTGATTTTTTAAAGGATTACTGTGAAGTTGTCTATTTACCAAGAACTGATGGTATTTCAACAACAAAAATTAAGGACGATCTACATAAATAGGTGTAAAGATGAAACTTAGTATAATTATCCCTTACGATTGTTACAAACAGTATTTACACGATTGTCTAGAAAGTGTTTATGAACAGCGGTTAAATGATTATGAAACTTTACTTGTTGTAAATAATAAAAAAGAGATTGATCAAGATATCAAAGCGTATGATATTAATTTAAAAATCCTTGAAGCTGGAGAAAATTCTAGTGTTGCTAAAAAAAGAAATATTGGCTTAGAACAGGCAAGTGGTGAATATATCTATTTTATTGATTGTGATGATTATTTGATGCCAAATACTTTAAAATTATTAATTACTTGTGCTAATCAAAATGATTTAGATTTAGTTGCAGGAATTAGACGCTTTACATGGTTCAAAAAGAAAGTTTTTGAGACCATGGGTGATGAAAAAAATAATGAATTAAACTTAAAAGATAAAGATCATGATTATGATGATAAATTTATTGAAAAAGTATATGACCAAAATAATGTTGATGAATATATGGTAGATGTTTTAATTCGGAGCCGACATGCTATTCGTAATATTTCTGTCTTAAATGTTTTAATAAAAAAGAAACTGATTGATGAGCATCAAATTCGTTTTAACGAAGATTTTTTCTATTACACTGATGTTCCTTTTGTAATCCAATTAGTTAATTACGCAAAGAGTTTTGATCGTGTTGAACAAGCAATTTTTGTTAAAAGAAAACATAATGATCCAATCAATACACCTGCTTTATCACAAATAAAAGATTCTGAAAATAAATTTGATGAATTTTTGATGGCTTATCGCTATAGTGCTTCTTTAGTAGCTCCAGATAGTTATATTCGTTATTATTTAGATTCGAAAATGCTTAGATATTACACAAAGTTTTTTGCACGAAAGATTCGGCGCAGTAAAGATGATATTTGGCGTAACGAACGATTTAAAGCAATGGGAGAAATATTAAAAAATATTCATCCTCGTTTATTGAATAAAAGTTCTCGTTATAGTAAAAAAATGATCAAAGCTGGTCTAAATGGTGATCTTGAGTTAGCAAAGAAGACTGTAAGCCGGCATTTAGCAAAAATAAAGTTTAAAAAGATCTTAAAAAATAAAAACGAGATGAATAAATATTTATATCGTCATAAATATATTAATAAACCGCTTGAAGAAAATACGGTTATGTTTGAAACTTTTATGGGAAAAAGTTATGCAGATTCACCTAAATATATTTATGAATATTTAGCGAAGAATTATCCAGGTAAATATAAGTTTATTTGGGTATTAAATGATCCTAAAGAAAAATTGCCTTACGAAGGTAAGATTGTCAAAAGATTCACAAGGGAATATGCTTATTATTTAGGCGTTTCTAAATATTTTGTTTTTAATATTCGTCAGCCATTATGGTTTAGAAAGCGGGAGGAACAAGTTTTTTTAGAAACGTGGCACGGAACGCCACTGAAACGTTTAGCGTTTGATCAAGAAGAGGTTACTGCTGCTTCGCCGACCTATAAAGCTCAATTTTATCGTCAAAAACAAGAATGGGATTATTTGATTGCACCGAATAAATTCTCTAGTGATATTTTCAAAAGTTGTTTTATGTACGATGGTAACATGCTGGAAACAGGATATCCAAGAAATGATTTATTATCGTTACCAAACCGTGATGCAATAGCTTTAGAATTGAAGAAAAAATTAGGGATTCCTCTAGATAAAAAGACTATTTTGTATGCTCCGACATGGCGTGATGATGAGTATTATGGAAATGGTAAATATAAGTTTAAATTGAAATTAGATTTAGATTTATTAAAGCAGCAGCTTGGTGATGAATATGTTGTATTGTTAAGAACACATCATTATATTGCTGATGCATTAGATGTTACGGGACTAGAAGAGTTTGCGTATAATTTGAGTAAGTATGATGATATTACAGAAATTTATTTAATTAGTGATATTTGTATTACGGATTATTCTAGTGTGTTTTTTGACTATGCTAATTTAAAAAGGCCGATGTTATTCTATACGTATGATTTAGATAAATATCGTGATGTATTAAGAGGTTTTTATATTGATATGGAAACAGAATTACCAGGACCATTGGTTTATACTACTGAAGAAGTTATTGATAAAATCAAGAATCTGAATAGTTTGAATCAAGAATATCAACAACGTTATGAACAATTTTATGAACGTTTTTGTTCATGGGAAGATGGGAATGCTGCTATGCGAGTTGTTGAAGCAGTTTTTAAATAAGGGGTTTACCCCTTATTTTTATGGGAGGAAAGTAAATGAAAATATTAAAGAAACTACTCGGTAAGTTAATCAGAATTTTATATCGATTCGTATATCGATTTATTCCTTGTCAGGAAAAAACAATTCTTTTTATTTCTTTTCATGGTCGCGGTTATTCTGATAATCCAATGGCAATTCACCAATATCTTTCAAAACATTCACAATATGCTGATTATCGTTGCATTTATGCAATAAAAAATCATAAACAAAAAAAATTAAAAATTGAAAATGCTAGAATTATTGAGTATTTTAGTATTGCTTATTTTTTCTATCTAGCGCGTAGTAAATATTGGATTGCTAATTGCAAGCTCCCAAAATATGTTTTGAAAAAAGATAGCCAAGTTTATTTACAAACATGGCATGGGACACCATTAAAAAAATTAGCACATGATATTGAAGTTCCAGAAGGAACAACCTTTTATCGTAGTGAAATGAGCGTTGAAGAAATGCGTTCAACCTACGATAATGATGTAAGTAAGTATAATTATATGATTAGTCCTAGTGCTTTTACAACTGAAGTCTTTCAAAGTGCTTTTGCGATTGAGAGAGAGCGCTTGATTGAAACGGGATATCCACGAAATGATATTTTATCAAATTATAATTCTGATGATATAAAAAAAATAAAAGATAAATTAAATTTACCTGAGGGTAAGAAGATAATTTTATATGCGCCAACTTGGCGTGACAATTCATATAATTTAAAAGGGTATACATTTAAATTAGAAGTTGACTTTAAAAAGTGGCAAAAAATTCTAGGTACAGATTATATTGTTATTTTTAAACCCCATTATTTAATTGTAAATGATTTTGATTTAGAGGCAGTTAAAGAATTTGTCTACTACATTGATCCTAAAGAAGATATTAGCAGCTTGTATTTAATTGCCGATGTCTTAGTTACAGATTATTCAAGTGTATTTTTTGATTATGCAATATTAAAACGACCAATTTATTTTTTTATGTATGATTTAGACACTTATCGTGATGAGTTAAGAGGCTTTTATTTAGATATTTATCATGATTTACCAGGCGATGTTATTGAAAGTGAGGATGAATTGATCCAAAAAATTTTCTCTGAAAAATTTGACTATAATCGATTGCAAATATTTAATGAACAGTTTAATAATCATGAAGATGGCAATGCGAGTAAACGGGTTATTGAAATTTTATTAAAGTAGGTGATGAGATGGGAATAAAGAAAATTATTATTAATATTATCTTAAAAATAGCCAATATATTTGTTTTAAGATGTTCAATCAAGCAAGGACAAATAGCCTTTATTTCATTAGAGTCGAATCAACTTGAAAGTGATCTTGAACTTATTTATCAGGAGTTAAAAAAAGAAAACAAATATAGTTTAAAAATGGTATTAATAAATTATAATAAAAAAAGTTTAATTAACAATTTTTTGTATATGTTAAACTGTATTAAGCAAATTTATGTAATTAATACTTCTAAAGTTGTTTTGATTACAGACAATAACTATGTAATTAGTAATTTTAAACGACCTGGCGTTAAAGTTATTCAGGTATGGCATGCGACTGGAGCAATCAAAAAGTTTGGAAATGCTATCAAACGTGAATATCCTATTAAAAATTATGACTATGTGATTGCAAATAGTGATTATTGGAAGCAGCCTTATCAAGAAGCTTTCAACGTTTCCGAGCAGGGCGTTATTATTACAGGAATGCCACGTGTGGATCATCTTGTTGATCCATATTATTTAACACAAGCGAAAGCACGTATGTATAGTAGATATCCGATTCTAAAAGGAAAAAAGGTTATTTTATATGCACCGACTTTTAGAGGAAATATTTATCAGGGTTTTAAAACAGTTGACTTTGATGCTCAAGCAGTTTTAAATGCACTGGGAGAAGAATACGTAATAATCTTTAAATTTCACCCATTGTTATTGAAAACTACGCTATCAGACGATTCTAGAGTGATTAATATGAATCATGAAAATACTCATGATTTATTCGCAGTTTGTGATGTCTTGATTTCTGATTTCTCATCAATTATCTTTGATTATTCCTTATTAAATAAACCAATGTGTTTTTTTGTTCCGGATTTAGATGAATATATTGAAACATTAGGATGTTTTGTGGATTATCGAAGGGTCATGCCCGGAGCAATCTGTTATAATGAAACGCAAGTTATTGCAGCCTTGCAAGGTAATAAAAAATATGATATTAAGGCATTTAGAGATATGTTTTTTAAATATCAAGATGGTCATAATACACAAAGAATTGTTATGTTTATCGATAAATTAATAAACACCAAGAATTAATTCTTGATGTTTATTTAATGATTTTCATTCGCCAAATAATCACGGACATTTGATAAATTGTCCATGATCTTATTAGTCATTATCGCAAACTTATGATCAGGGTATTTTAAATCAGGAATACAAATTACTTTAATGCCTGCACTATAGGCAGCGTTAATTCCGGATTCAGAATCTTCGAGAACCAGAGCTTCATCGGGCGTAATTCCTAATTTTTGGCATGATTTTAAAAATACTTCAGGATCAGGTTTTCCTTTTGTTACTTCGTCACCACAAATGGAATCATCAAAATATTTTTGTAAACCAGATAATTCTAAAATATGATCAACACGATGACGCTGTGAACTGGTTGCAACAATTGTTTTATAGTCGTTTTCTTTTAAATACTTTAGTAACTCAATTAATCCTTCTTTTAAAGGAACCCCTTCATTTTCAAATAAGTCAGCCATATATTGATGAACTGCTTTAATTGTTTCCTCAACATCAAAATCGTCGCCATAATCTTTATGGAAAAGCTCATAGACTGCTTTAACAGGCTTTCCTAAAAGAGTTTTATAGGCTTCTAATGATAATGTTAAATTATGTTTAGCTAATACATGCTTATATCCCTCGAATGTAACTCTCTCACTATCAATCATTAAACCATCCATATCAAAAATTACTGCTGTTATCATCTTTTTACCTCCACGCAAATATCATATCATAATTATCCGATTAGTAAAAAGATTTTCATAGAATAAAAAAAGTTCTAATTCATATACTGCACTAAAGGAGTTGTAGATATGATACATAGAGGGGAAATTTATTATGCTGATTTATCTCCGGTAGTGGGGAGTGAACAAGGAGGATATCGACCTGTGATTGTTTTACAAAATAATAAGGGCAATCGATATTCGACAACAGTGATTATTGCGCCAATTTCTTCACGATTAACAAAAAATCCGTTACCAACCCATGTGATGGTTGATTGCAGTTCATTGGAAAAAAAGAGTGTAGTTTTACTAGAACAAATTAGAACGATTGATAAACAGCGAATTAAAGAAAAAGTTGGAATGATTGATAGCCAAGTAATGAATCTGATCAATCAAGCAATTAAGACAAGCTTGGATATTAAATAGTTTCCTTTTGAGTCAGATATTTGCTATAATAGCCCCATGGAGGTAGAGGAAAGATGAATGTTCGTGATATTAAATTAAAGGCTAAAAGTGTTTTAGTTAATCGTAATAATATAGTTACAGTATTTGTGTTTATTAGTGTAATAACAACTTTGGCTAATTATATTGGTTCAGAAATTGGCGGGGTGATACCATTTCTTTCATTGATTGTAACTATTATAATGTTGCCCTTTGGTCATGGGAATGTGGTAACTGCATTAAAAACAGTCAATGAACAAGGTGATGAGGTCACTATTGAACAAGATGGGGTAGTCGGATTAAGACGTTTTAAAGATTTATTTGGCACATATTTTATTAGAGAAATATTATTATTGGTGATTATGATGCTGCTTGGATTAATCATATTCGTAATTGCTAGATTTACAGTAGACAGTAATGTTTTTTCTCAATTAGGAGCAATTATTGAGCAAGCTGCTGTATACTCTACTAATGTAAGTGCATATTTAAATGATCCAACTGTAATTGAAGCATTAGGAACACTAGGAGTAATCTTTTTTATTGGTATCATCATTATTGCAATTGTAGCGTTTATTTATAGTTTGGTATTTGCTTTAACACCTTTTGTATTAGAAAAATATAATATACGCGGTGCCAAGGCAATGAGTGAATCAGCTCGTTTAATGAAAGGACATAAACGAACTTTATTTATGCTGTATTTGTCATATTTAGGATGGGCTATCTTAGTATTAGTACTTTCTGCTGTTGTTGAGATGATTTTACCGATTCCATTAATTTTGAATATTATCGTGGCGGCTTTGACTACTTATTTGTTTGGTGCTGAACTAAATACTAGTTTAGCAGTATTTTTTGAAGAAATTGATTTAGAAGATAAAAATAATATTTAACGAGGTGTTAATTTGAATTTGATAAAAAAAATTAAATTAAATAGTAGGCAAAAGGCGATAGGGGTCATATTGATTTTTCCCTGGTATCTTTATTTTGCACCAATTGTAATTAATTATTTTTTGAAGCTATATACAGTATATATAGCTAATGATTTTTCAACTAATAGTTTAAATGCATTTTTTAATTTATTCATCGGAATTGCAACTGCTATTCCTTTGATTATTGTGTTTAAGGGTTTTATTAAAGAAAACTGGCTTGTTTTTAAAAAAGACTTTTTGGAAAATATAATATGGGTGCTTACGATCGGGATTGGTTTAGCATATTTATTTTCAATTGCAGGGGAACTGATTGTCAATCTTGTAGCCCCTCAATCAGGCGAAGCAGCTAACCAGACATTAGTGGAAACTCTTGTGCAATCTAATTTTCTATTAATGTTTTTTCAATCAGTAATTATTGCACCATTTATTGAAGAGTTGTTATTTAGAGGTCTGATTTTCAACAGTTTACGGCAAAAAAATATGGTTTGGGCTCATTTGATTTCAGCATTCCTATTTGGCTTGTTACATGTTTACAGCTATATTTTAGCTGGTGATATGAGTGAATGGATTAAATTGATTCCATATATGATGGCAGGTTTATCTTTTTCAATCGTATATGAAAAACGTCAAACAATTATAGCTCCGATCATTTTACATGCTGCAAAAAATCTAATCGCAGTATTGTTAATGGCGACGATGTTTTAAACACTATGCATGACATAGTGTTTTTTATTGTGAAACAAAAACCACGTGCTATGCGCGTGGTAACAATAAAGCTTTAGCG
>OASZ01000381.1_pt1 | contig 44868 bp, 36 predicted proteins | sample 1501241 | NCBI WGS metagenome assembly OASZ01 (sample SAMEA2579926, study PRJEB22360) | human gut metagenome | biome: human gut; feature: human-associated habitat; material: faeces | place: Denmark | collected 2008/2010 | reverse complement strand
CAACCGTTGCTATGATAATCAATGGAAATCCTGCTTTTACAAAATCCATAAAGCGATAACCGCCGACTCCCACAACCATGGTATTTGCCGGCATTCCGATCGGGGTTACATAAGCACAGGAACCTCCGATCACACATGCCATCAATACTGCTCTCGGATCTGCTCCGATTCTCTGTGCAATAGATAAGCAGATTGGAACCAGCAACGCTGTGGTTGCCGTATTTGACATAAAATTAGTCATTACACAGCACAGCAAAAATACAACCAGTGTCAAAAGATATGGTGATGGATCCGCGCCAAGCGCGCCAATTACTTTTTCTGCGATCATCTCTCCCGCTCCGGTCTTCTGAAGTGCCGCTGCAAGAGATAAGGTACCCCCAAACAGGAAAATTGTTTTCAGATCAATGGATTTTAACGCATCTCTTTCAGAGATCACTCCGCTCAGAATCAGCAGCAATGCTCCGATTCCTCCGGAAATACACAAATCAATCCCTATCTGCTCTTCAAAAATCATGGCCAGCAAAGTCAGCACCAGAATGATCAGTGACATCCACTGTTTCCATTTTGGCACTTGATCAAAATCTTTTTTTGTATCGAATGTCTCCTCTTCTTTCGGATCACATTCCGGAAGTAGTTTATATCCTATGGTTGCATAAAATAAAATTCCTGCAATCAGGATCGGCATCCCTACAATGGCATATTCGAAGAAACCGAATTTCAAATTTATTTTTTCAAGAGCACTCTGTGCGATCATATTGCCTGGTGCCCCGATCAGGGAAAGATTCCCTCCCATGGCTGCCGCAAACACAAGCGGCATCAGTAATTTTGATCTTTTGTACCCTGATTTTGCTGCAATTCCGATAACAACCGGGATCAATACTGCTGCAGTGCCTGTATTGGAAAGCACCCCGCTCATCAAACCTACGATCACCATAATCGCAACGATCAGCATACGTTCTGTTTTGGCAAACCGGGTTACAATGCCTCCAATCTTGTTTGCCATTCCGGTTTCAAATAATGCTCCTCCTACAATGAACATTGCTACAAACAGAATCACATTGCTGTCAATAAATCCCGCAAATGCAGTCTGCACATCCAGCACGCCTGTAACAGTCAATCCAATACAGACGATCATTGAAGTCACCCCAAGTGGTATCTTTTCAAGAACAAACATAACTACCGCAAACAGGAGAAACAAAAGTGTTATTGTTGACGGACTCATTTGTTTTCCTCCAATCCATTTTTCTATTCACATCACAGCGCTGTCTGCTATGGTTTCATTATAGAAATTGTATGGATAGTTGTACATTTACTTAAAATGATACCGCTATAAAAAAAGATTATGATACTCTGCATATTTAAGCATTTCCGACAAAAATTATGGTATAATTATGAGAAGCAAAGACTGCTGTTTTGATGATTTTGAACAAAATCATAGTAAGAAAAAAATCTTTGATATTTTAGAAAACAAGAAAGAAATGGGGAAACTGCCAATGAAGATCATTCAGTTAGAATACTTTTGTGCCGTCTGTCGCTACCACAGTATCACACAGGCTGCACAGAAACTCTATGTCACACAGCCCGCGATTTCGAACGCAATCAGAGAACTGGAAAAAGAATTTTCCGTCAGCCTGTTCAGCCGGACAAAGAACCATATCGTTCTGACAAAAGAAGGAGAAGCATTTTATCAGAAAGCCAGTGTACTTCTGGACAATATTCATGAGACAACTTCAAAGCTTTACGATCTCGGAAAGCAGGTTGCACCGATTCGCATCGGTATTCCGCCGCTTTTGAGCACTGTCTTTTTCCCGGATATGCTGACCGGCTTTTACAAAAAATATCCTGATACTCCAGTCGAACTTTTTGAATACGGATCTGTCCGTGCGGCAAATCTGGTACTCGAAGATACTCTGGATCTGGCACTTGTCAATCTCAACTTTTATGAAACCAACAAACTGAATTCCTGTCAGCTTCTTTCTGACCAGCTTGTATTCTGTGTTTCCAGGGATCATCCACTGGTAAAAGAAAAAAGTGTATCGATCGAAATGTTAAAAGATGAACCATTGATCATGTACAATACAGATTCTGTTCAAAATCAGGCTCTGCTCTCAATTTTTGACTCGATCAAAGTAAAACCTCATGTAATCTTAAATGCCAGCCAGCTTTACACCATTCAGGCTTTTGTCCAGAAAAATCTGGGCGGAGCTATCCTCTACTCCTCGCTCCTCAAAAATATGCACGGAATCAAGGGGATCCCTATCACGCCGACAATCACACAGGAAATCGGACTCGTATGGCAAAAAGGCAGATATCTGAACAGCAGCACCGAAAAATTTATCACCTTTACAAAGGACTTTATGCAATTGTGATCCCTTCTGAGCAGACGATCACCTGTGTCCTGATCGATCCGGATGAAAAGATGCTCTGCATTTTTCATAATTCGCCTAAGATATAGAGGGGTCAGTTTTTGCCTGACCCCTTCACAAAACAGCCGTGTTTTATTCCTTCCAATATTTCTCTACAATCTCCTCAGCCTTTTCCACCGCACAGGAAAATTTCTTCTGAACCCGTTCTATGATCTCTTCTTTCGAAAATCCTACCTCCTGATATGCCTCCACAGCTCCCTGTTCAATTCCATCCTGATACAAATCTTCTAATGCTTTACACATATCCACCTGCTCCTCTCTCTTTTCTTTTTCAAATGCTTGTTTTAATATTGTTTCAGAATGCAGAAATTCTCGAAGTACCTGATAAGTCTCTTCATCCACATGCCGAAAGTATTGTTCTTTACTTTTTACGTAATGCAGCAATTTTTCTTTATCCTGCCTACATTGTAACATTCCGAAAATCTCCTGTAAATCCGTATGAAAACGCTCCAATTCCTTTACATTTCCCGCATCGATCAAATTGATCCGATAGTTGGATATATATTTTTTCAGAATCTCGTTCTTATCCTCATCCTCACTCCATCTTAAAATCCCATAAAGATCCTGACTTCCATCCCAAACGTCCGGGTGATAATAAAACACCAGAGTGATCACCGGAACCAACCTGTCTTCCTTCCGAAACCGCGACAAAAATTCAGCTTCCGCGACTTTTTGTTTTTCTGCCGCTTCCAGACACTTCCAGGACTGTCGAATCTGCTCAACATAAGACAGGCTGTCATACAACATATTTCTCACAGTCATGGCATAATGTACATTCTCTTGATTTTCACACGCCAACAGTACCAGATATGCCCCCTGCTCCCATCGCATAATGATATCCCGATATCGTTGAACCTCCTTTGCTTTTTCATTTTTATCAGATACAAGAATATCGGTCTCTCCCGTTGCCGGATGCAAATCCTCCGGCAATATCACTTGCTTTCCCTGAAATACAATCCCGTTAAACAAATCTGCAAACCGCCTGGGATTTCCAAGCCATTGCTTTACTGCAGCATTTCCTTTTCCCATACTGCACTCCTCCTTCTTCTTTTCTTTTTTCATCAAAATTGAATATTCGGCGAAACTGCCTTTGAATTTGAACCGTTTAGAAACGATGTTCCAGACATTTGAATTGTCACACAGACAACGTCTGAGAATTTGATGTGTTTTCATTATACTACTTAAATTTCTTTTTTCAAGTATATTTTCACCAAAACAGCCTGTCCCATATCCACATTCTTCTCAATATGTACACAAGACAGGCTGTCCTCCTATTTCATTTTTTTGATTTTCTTAATCACCTTAAAAATTCATTGACAGATACTTACAAGCCGCCAATGCCGCCACACTTCCGTCTGCCGCCGCTGTTGTCAGCTGGCGCACTTCTTTGGTCCGGCAGTCCCCGGCTGCAAAGATTCCCGGATGAGATGTCATACAGTCCTCAGATGCCAGAATAAATCCATTTTCATCCAGGCGTACCAGACCGTCAAAGATTTCATTCTGCGGAATCTGTCCGATCGCCACAAATACTCCCGATACCGGAATGTGGAAATCCTGCCCGGTCTTTTTATTACGCAGGAACAATCTTTCTACCATGAATTTTCCTTCAATATCTTTGACAATGGAATCCAAAGCAAATTCTACATTGTCTTTTTCTTTCAATACGTCTACCAGATTACTCTCTCCACGGAATTCGTCCCGGCGATGTACAACATAAACTTTATTGCAGTAGTTGGAAAGAAACTCTGCATCCTGCAGAGCCGTATTTCCTCCACCGATCACCGCTACATCTTTCCCGCGGAAAAATGCACCGTCACAGGTTGCACAGTAAGAAACTCCGGATCCTGCCAGTGCTTCCTCCTGTGGGATCCCCAGATGTCTGTGAGATACTCCTGTTGCAATCACGACTGTTTTACATGGATATTCTTTCTGGTCTGTCACGATGATTTTGATCCCGTCTTCCTCACGTACTTCTTTTACACGCTCGGAAGCAGTCTCTGCTCCCAGCTTCATCGCCTGATTCAGCAGATTCATAGAATACTGACTTCCGCTGATACTCTCCAATCCCGGATAATTCTCTACTTTCGGTGAATTTACAATCTGTCCTCCAAAATTCAGTCCTTCGATCACCAGAGTCCGTTTTCCTGCACGCTGTCCATAGATAGCTGCTGTCAGACCTGCTGTCCCCCCTCCGATAATTCCAATATCATACATATCGAGTTCCTCCGTTTTCTATTTTTCTATCGTTTTTCTGCAAATGCCCGGATATTGGACGCATTTGCAAGTTTCTGTACACCTTCTTCTTTGATCACGATCAGTGTCGGCGCCTGCATGACGCCATATTTTCTAACCAGTTCTTCATTTTCTCCCGCATCAACTACTTCATAAGAAATATTGGCTTTTTCCAGGGAATCTTTTGCAAGCTTACAGTTCGGACAGGTCTTCGTTGTAAAAAGAAGTACTTTTCCTTCCTCTGTATTCACCTCTTCGAAAATACGCTGTTCTTCTTCCTGTTCTGTCTCCCTGAAATTCTCCTGCTTCACGTGAGAGTGTTCTACATCATACACTTTTCGTTCCTTAAATTCCTGCAGTTTTCCATCATTCCAGTTCTTGACCGGACGATAATAACCGGTAATTCTGCTGTATACCTCTGTTTCTTCTCCACAGATCGGACAAGTATACTGCTCTCCGGAAATGTATCCATGATTCTTACAGATAGAATATGTTGGAGACATTGTATAATACGGCAGCTTATAATTCTCTGCGATTTTTCTGACCAGAGCTGCCGCTGACTTCCAGTCCGGAAGTTTTTCTCCCAGGAATGTATGGAATACCGTTCCTGATGTATACAGCGTCTGCAGCTCATCCTGAATATCCAGTGCGGCAAATACATCCTCCGTATAGCCAACCGGCAGATGAGAGCTGTTTGTGTAATATGGTGTTCCACAGTCCTCTGCTGCTGTGATGATATCCGGGAACTGCTCCACATCATGTTTTGCCAGGCGGTATGTGGTAGATTCTGCCGGAGTTGCCTCCAGGTTATACAGATCACCATATTCTTCCTGATAGTCGGACAGCCGCTCTCTCATGTGATTCAGAACATCTTTTGTAAACTTCTGCGTTTCCGGATGCGTCAGATCTTTACGGATCCATTTTGCATTCAGTCCTGCCTCATTCATTCCGATGAGCCCGATTGTAGAGAAATGGTTATCAAAACTTCCCAGGTATCTCTTTGTATACGGATACAGCCCTTCATCCAGAAGCCTGGAAATCACCACTCGTTTGATATGAAGTGATCTTGCGGCAATATCCATCATTTTATCAAGTCTCTCGTAAAATTCTTCCTCATTTTTCGATAAATATGCAATTCTCGGCATATTGATCGTCACAACACCAACGGAACCTGTGCTCTCTCCGCTTCCGAAAAATCCACCGGATTTCTTGCGCAGTTCCCGCAGATCCAGACGCAGACGGCAGCACATACTGCGCACGTCGCTTGGCTCCATATCACTGTTGATATAATTGGAAAAATACGGTGTTCCGTATTTTGCGGTCATCTCAAATAACAGACGGTTGTTCTCCGTATCCGACCAGTCGAAATCTTTCGTGATGGAATACGTCGGGATCGGATACTGGAATCCTCTTCCCTGTGCATCTCCCTCGATCATCGTCTCAATAAATGCCCGGTTGATCATATCCATCTCTTCTTTACAATCACCATATGTAAAGTCCTGTTCTTTCCCGCCCACGATCGCCGGCAGATTGGCGAGGTCATTTGGAACAGTCCAGTCCAGTGTGATATTCGAAAACGGCGCCTGTGTTCCCCATCTGGACGGAATGTTCACCCCGAAAATGAAAGATTCGATGCATTTTTTCACTTCCCGATATGTCAGATGGTCTGCTTTTACAAATGGTGCAAGGTAGGTATCAAACGATGAAAACGCCTGTGCTCCTGCCCACTCATTCTGCATGATTCCCAGAAAATTCACCATCTGATTGCAAAGAACACTCAAATGCTTCGCCGGAGCAGATGTGATCCTGCCCGTCACACCTCCCAGACCTTCCTGTATCAGCTGTTTTAAAGACCAGCCTGCACAATATCCGGTCAGCATAGAAAGATCGTGGATATGAATATCCGCATTCTTGTGTGCTTTTCCAATCTCCTCATCGTAAATTTCTGACAGCCAGTAATTGGCTGTGATCGCACCGGAGTTGCTTAAGATCAGACCTCCGACAGAATATGTCACGGTAGAATTCTCCTTGACACGCCAGTCTGTCACCTTCACATAACTGTCTACGATCTCTTTGTAATCCAAAAGTGTAGAATTCAGATTTCGGATTTTTTCTCTCTGCTTGCGGTACAGGATATATCCCTTCGCAACATCTGCGTATCCTGCTTTGATCAGAACAGACTCTACACTGTCCTGAATGTCCTCCACTGCAATTTTATGTTCTTTTATCTTCGGTTCAAAATCTGCAGTCACTTTCAGTGCCAACAGATCAATAATATCCTGATTATACTCTTTTTCTCTGGCTTCAAACGCTTTTCGTATCGCCTCGCTGATCTTGGTCAGATTAAATTCTGTTATTTCCCCGTCCCTTTTTGTGACTTGATACATGTTTCGTACCTCTCCTTTCTGCAGCTAAACGCTGTATTTAGTGTATCACCCACATTTTTGAATGTCAATGAAAAACACCAACATCTAGTATGCAGGTTTCCCTTCAAAAACTAGATATTGGCGTTTATAACTATTTCATCGTTTCTTTATAAGAGTCATCCGCCTGCTGTGTGAGCGCTTTTCCGCCGTTTTCATACCACTTCTTTACGAACGTATCAAAATATTCAGGCGGCTTTTCTCCCACTATGATCTGCAGAAATGTATTCTTCTCTTCTTCCAGCAATTCTTCCGGGATTTTGATTTCCTGACTGCCTAACGAAAGAGGCGGTTGATTTTCATCCAGATTCTCTTTCGTCAAAAGTCCCGTTGCCTGTATCCGGGAAGTGTATGCTGCCCATGCATTCGACGTGGTCACATCTCCTGTAAGGAATGACTTACAGATTTTATAATAAGCAGCTTCTAATCCGTTCAATTTGCTCTGCTGCGTTTTTCCATCCAGAACATCCTGTATATTTTGCTGCACTCTGTAGATCGCATCCCAGTAGTCTACATTGATATTCAACGGTCTTGCTGTCGGATCCACATTCAAAGAAAAATATTCATTGATTTCATCGGACTGCTTCTGATCTTCAAAACGACCATAATCAAACAGTGTACTCACATATTTCCCCACGATCTCCGGATGCTCATATCCCTTTCTTACCACCACATACAGACAGTCTTCATAGGATTGAAATGTACGTGTCCTGGTCGCTGCATTTCCAGTCAGCAGATACGGCTGCCATTTTGCAGTTCTGTCCGCACTATAAGATAAACTCAGTGGATTGTTCGGTGCCCACCAGTATCCGAAAATAGCCCCGCACTTTCCTTCTTTAAGAAGTGTATCCAGATTTTCCTGCTGCCGCAGCAGAAAGTTGGAGTCCAGAATTCCTTCTACATAAAGCTGATGCAGATAGATCAGCGCCTGTTTTGTCTCTTCTGTCACAGAACCATACACCACATTCCCCTGATCGTTCAAAATCCACTGGCTCGGTTTTGCATGATACTGGTCAAAAACAGCATCCAGCCCATAGGTTCCGCTGTTTTCAGAAACCAAATCCGTACTTCCTGCCAACCCCACCGTCTCTTGATTTCCTGCCATATCAGCTTTCACAAACTGCCGGATAATCTCCATCCCTTCCTCCAGCGTTACAGGATCGGAAAGCCCCAACTGTTCCATCCAATCCTTGCGTAGCCACAAAAGAGAGGCTCCATGATCTACCTCTGCATCCGGAAGTGCATAGAGTCTGCCGTCAAATGTAGCCGATTCCAGAAGTGCTTCGCCGTAACTTTGATACATTTCCTTGATCCGTTCTGTTGTACATTCTTCATATACTGTGGTAAGATCTTCGACCATCCCACGCCTGACCAGTTCTTTGACTGTCTCCCTGCCTTTTACCACCAACAGATCTGGCAGCTGCTGATCTTCCATCAAAATCTGAACGGCCTCCTCATAAGAATCGGAATTTTCCCCTTCCAGAACATCTTCGTTTTGAATATTCAACCGTTCTTTCAAGTATCGTGTGTAGGCATTATCCTCATAAGTCGCCTTCACAGGCAGGTTTGCATTATTAGATCCAACGATTTTCCCCAGTGTATAAGTAACAAGCTCGGGATATTTCCCATACGGTGTGTGTGCTGCATTTTCCCACTGTGCGTTTATCACTTCTTTCGATTCCACCGTCTTACCGGTTTCCGATCTTTTGCAGGAAGCGATCAGGAACATCGAGCACACACATAACAGCAGTATGTATTTAATTTTTTGTTTCCAGTTTCTCATGTCCGTTCTCCTTCTTCTTTGGAATCCGTATGCATACTCTGGTTCCTTCTCCCTCTTTACTCTCCACCCTGATTTTATTTTCTTCTCCATAGAGAAGCACGATCCGTTCATTGACATTACGTACACCATACCCTTTGGATTGATATGTCACAATCTGACGCGATTTTTCCTCTGTCATTCCGTTTCCGTTATCTTCCACCATAAAATATAAAAACAGCTCATCCTGAACAACCTTTATCCGCAGTACTTTTTCGATCTTTTCAGACACATCCAGCCCGTGATCAATCGCATTTTCTACCAATGGCTGCAAAATGAGTTTCGGAATCTCACAACTTCCCATTGTATTATCATAAACTTCCTCCACCCGGAAACTATTATCGTGCATAATCAGCTGGATTTTCAGGTATGCACGGATATTCTCCATCTCGCTTACTACTGTCGTCATTGTCTCTCCCCGGTTCAGACTGGTCCGATAATAGGTAGACAATGCCAGTGTCACCTTACTGATCTCCTGTTCATCTGCTTCGATTGCCTTCCAGTTGATAATTGAGAGTGAATTGTACAGGAAATGGGGATTGATCTGCGCCTGCAATGCCCTCATCTCTGTCCTTTGTAACACAATTTTCGCTTCATATACTTCTGAGATCAGTTTATTGATCTCATCCATCATACGCCGGAAAGTACGAATGAGCACACCAATCTCATCTTTGGAATCACTTTGTACGGTCACTTCCCGGATTCCACTGTGGATCTGATTCATATTTTCCGTCAGCTGTTCCAGCTTACAGACCAGACGTCTGGAAAAGAAATAGCTTAAGATTCCTATCAGCAGAATACAGGCTGTCAGAAGCGGCAGATTTTTCAACATCAAATATCTTGCCGATTCCATAATCGTATCCGTAGGACAAAAATAACAGAATTTCCACTGATTCCCTTCCATCTCCTTTGTCACACTGGAAAAACTTTTCTGTACTTCCGAAATTGTATCCACCTTCCCGGTCTTATATTTAGCGGGAATTTTATTGCAGGAATACACGACATTGCCGTTTTCATCCCAGACAATTCCGGCAAAATCAGATTCCATGATTTTTTCAAACGGTTCGAACAATTTATTATAATCCAGTGTGATCTTCAGCACAGCATTTATCTCACTGCTCCCGTCATAAAACTTTCGGGCTACAATCACTTTATTCTGACTTCCAGTCTGTACATACCAGCGAATCAGACTTCTGTTGTTTCTGGGATACCAGTTTTCTCCCTGAATCTCCGACAAAGGAGCCAGTGTACTTCCATGGGCAACCTGAATATTATCCGCATACAGCGTGATCCCTTTAATTTCTTTGTGATACACCTGCGGCATATTCAACAACGGATCTGCCACCTGAGTATACTTCAGATATGTATTAAAATCTGATGCACGTTCCATTTTCAGCACTTTCCTGAGGTCTCCCGAATAAGACAGATAATCAATCAGATTTTCATAAATCTGCGCCTGATTGTCTATTGCATCGACTGCCTGTTTTAAAGACTCCTGCATATTTTCCATTTCCCGCTCCTTGAGCGTGTTCATCATTCCCATCTGCATATAGCATGTCACGATCAGTGTCGGAATGATCCCAGCGGTCAAAATCAGGATCATCAGCTTATATCGATATTTAAAATTATGAAACCGATAAAGAAGCTTCTTCATCACTCATACTCCCTTTCCTGCAATACTCCGGTGTGCTGCCAAAATACTCCCGGAAGCTCCTGCAGAAATAAGAATTATTGGAAAATCCAACCTCTTTTGCGATCTGCGAGATCTTCATACTGGTATTTTCCAGAAGCTCCCTGGATTTCTTCATCCGGATATCCCGGACATAACGGTTCAGATTGACTCCGGTCTCCTCCTTGAATACAACACTTAAATATCCCGGGGAGAGATAGACTTGCCTTGCCAGATTCTCTACATTGAGATTTTCTGCATAATGATGGTGAATGTACTGTTTCACTTTCATAACTTCATTCCGAAATCCTTTATTCTGCTCCTGTACAAATTTCTCCAGTTCACAGACTACCTGTTCTGTAATTGCCAGTACATCTTCAATTTTCCTGCAGCGGTACAGCCTGTCGATCATTTTTGACAATGCTTTCACATCTCCTGGATTGATCTCCTCATAAATATCTTTGACAATATTAGAAAATACAAATTTCACATACATCTCTGAAAATTTCATACTTTCTCTATATTTTCTCTCCAGCTTCTGAAAATCCTGCCGTAGATGGATACTGTCTTTATATTGAATGTCCTCTTTGATATTATTCAGGACCTGAGATTCTTCTACCTCATCCATTTCTCTGGTCTCCTGCACTTCCCCTGCAAAGAAAATCTTCTGCCTGGGCTGATAAAATTTTTCTGCCAGTACCTCCTCTAAACCGGAAAATACTTCAGGAAGTTCCTGCCAGTCTGTAATTTCTTCACTTACTGCCAAATAGCACTCCTCATCGTACTTATTCTTAAAAAACTGATATAACTCTTTTGCCACTGTCTCATAATCTGCATATCTTTCCTGAAACAGAAATAAGGACTCATTTGCTGCCACATTCAGATAAAGGAACTGACGGGACATGTGCTCTCTGAGCTGACCCAAAAGCTTTTCTTCATCCACTTCAAAAAAGCAGTCCTCGCCGCCTGCCAGGATCATATGAGTATACTGCCCTCCATCCTGACATAAAAGCTCCGCAGCTTTTGTCCCGTTTTCTTCTTTGCCGTCATACAAAAAATTCTGCAGAAAATATTTTCCCAGATCATCCTGCTGCCTTGCAATTTCTCCTTTCTGCGTATTCTTCTCCAGAATATGATCTCTCACAGAACAATACGTCTTATGAAACTCTCCCGGATCTACCGGCTTTAGCACATAATCGACTACTCCGTAATGCAGCGCCTCCTTCGCATAAGAAAAATCATTGTATCCGCTAAAAATCACTATCTCGATCTCCGGCTGCAACTCCCGTGCAGCTTTCGCCAGTTCGAGCCCTGTCATATAAGGCATTTTGATATCCGAAAACAAAATATCCACCTGTTTTTTCTGCAAAATCCCCGCTGCATCTTTCCCGTTTATTGCCTCTAAAATCTCCAGTTCTTCCTGCTCTCGTTTCAGCAGAAACTTGATCCCGTTTCTCTCCAGTTTTTCGTCATCTGCAATCAATATCGTGATCATGTCCGTCCCTCCTCTGATACATGCCAAAAAATCCGCCATGCCCCTCTGTTGGCTGCATGGCAGATTTTTTATTGATCTGTCCTCTTTATTTTAATCCATTCCCTTTTTTCTTACAAGCCTTATCCCTTCACAGCTCCTGCCACGACACCTTCTATAATATGTTTTTGGCAGCACAGATAAAAGATTACAATCGGGATGATAGAAAGTACCAGCGCTCCCATCATGGCTCCCATATCCACAGATCCATATCCACCTTTTAAATACTGTACTGCGATCGGAATCGTCCGGTATTTCTTCGTATCCAGCACCAGAGACGGAAGCAGATAATCATTCCAGATCCACATTGCCTGCAGAATCATTACCGTAATGCAAGTCGGTTTTGAGATTGGCAGGACCACCTTGAAAAAAGTCTGGATCGGAGTACATCCATCAATCATTGCCGCCTCTTCGATCTCCAGTGGAATGGACTTCATAAATCCGGTAAACATAAATACCGCCAGCCCGGCACCAAACCCCAGATAGATGAAGATCAGCCCCCATGGAGTATTGAGTCTGAGCATATTTGCAATCTTGGACAAAGTGTACATTTCCATCTGAAACGGCACAACCATGGCAAACAGACAAAGCATATAGATCAGTTTTGTCCACCATGTATTCACCCGGCTGATAAACCATGCACACATGGAACAGCACAGGATAATGACTGCAACTCCGCCCACGGTGATAAACAGACTCCAACCAAATGCCTCAAAAAACTTTGTCTGCTCGATTCCGCGGATATAATTTTCCAATCCTACAAACATATTGTCTTTTGGCAGATCAAATGGCACCCGGCTGATGTATGCTTTTTTCTTGAATGAGTTGATCACAACAAGAATGATCGGATATAAGTACAGCAGGCTGATAACAGAGAAGATCAGCGTAACCAGCCAGCCATGTTTTAATTTTTTGTTCACTACTGCTGCACCTCCTTTGATCTTGTCATGCGATTCTGAATCACGGCAACCAGACCAACGATCAGAAAGAAGATCACTGCCTTCGCCTGACCAACACCTTCATAACCGGCTCTTCCATAGAACGTATTGAAGATATTGAGCGCCAGAAGTTCTGACATTTTCGAAGGTGCACCATTGGTCAGCGCCAGGTTCTGGTCAAATAACTTGAACCCGTTTGTTAACGTTAAAAATGTACAAATCGTGATCGACGGCATTACCATCGGAATAATGACCTTGCGAAGTACCTGCCGGGAGTTGGCTCCATCAATCTTCGCCGCTTCGATCAGCTCTCCGGGAATATTCTGAATGCCGGAAATGTAGATGATCATCATATATCCAATCTGTTGCCAGCACACCAGAATGATCATTCCCATCAACCCATAGGTCCCGGAATATGTAAGTGTTTTTCCCCAATGTGCAAGCACTCCGTTTAACAGAAGCTGCCAGATATATCCCAGAATAATTCCACCGATCAAATTCGGCATAAAAAATACAGTCCGGAAAATATTTTTCCCGCGCACTGGTTTTGTTAATACCATCGCCACCGCAAATGCCAGTACATTGATCAATAACATGGACAGTACTGTAAACAACACGGTATACCACAGAGAGTGTAAAAATGTAGGATCCTGAAATACCTTTCCATAATTCTCAAGCCCGATAAATCTGGCGTCTGTCACGGTTGTAAATTTACAGAACGAAAGATAAATACCCAGTAAAAACGGTGCGATAAACCCAATGGTAAATGCGATCATCGTGGGCAGTACAAAAACAGGGAAATATCGTTTTATTGCTTTTTGCATGTCCCTCTCTCCTTCCTCTTGATGGAAAAGGCGGACGGTTTGCCGTCCGCCTCAAATCTATGTTTTTATTCCGCATGCGCTGCCTGATACTCAGTTGCCCATCCATCTACAAATGCAGTTTCCACTGCATCCCATTTTCTAGTTCCCTGTGCATATTCAAGAAGTGCAGAGCCTACATTGTTTTTCCAGTTTTCAGAAGGCATTGTCGTAAAGTTCCAGCTTACAGGTGTCTTGCCTGCCTTGTTATATTCCTCATTTGCCTGCACCAGAGGATTTGACGGCAGATAGTCTTCAAATGTGGTGAACGGTGTCACAAATCCCATCGTATTTGCAAGCATATCGCGTCCCTCATCACTTTCCACAACCCACTGCAGGAAATCCAGAGTTGCCTGAATATCTTCTTCTGAAGCATTCTTATTCACACACCAGTAGTTCTCAGATCCCGTGCAAAGTCCCTGCTCTTCTTCTCCTTTGGCACCGATGTAGATTGGAAGCATTCCCATGTCCTCATCGGCAACTTCCATATCCTTGATGTCGTTGTATGCCCAGGTCCCATTCTGATAAAATACAGCCTCTCCAAGTGCAAATTCGGAGCTTGCGTCCTCTGCCGTCTTAGAGGAGATCATAGACGGTTCACAGGTAGAATCTGTAATATATAAATCCCATATGTTTTTATAGTTTTCCAGATAGGTTCCTTTAATCGCATCTGTGGATGTAATGCCCTCATCTTTATATTCATAATAGATTGGAAGATTTGCCAGATGTGTCTTAAATCTCCAGTCAGAAGAAGAATCCATACCTGCGGATGTAAATGCACCTTTCACCCCCAATTCATCTTTGTGTTTCTGGATTCCGTCCGCAACTTTTTTCAGCGTTTCAAAATTATTGATCTCATCCACTGATTTTACAGCAGCATCTGAAAGTTCAAAGTATTGATTCAGGATCGCTTTGTTATAAATAATTCCGTATGTTTCTACTACATACGCAATTCCTTTGACTTCATCTCCTTCTTTTAACACATAAGCGTCACTGGAAATATCCTTGTAAATCTGACTGTCTGACAGGTCATAACAGTAATCTTTCCAGGATGCCAGACCGACAGGACCATTGACCTGAAACAGGGTCGGCGCCTCTTCTTTTGCCATCTCAGATTTCAGCTGGGATTCATACGTCCCGGAAGCAGCTGTCTGCACATCCACCTGAACACCAGTCTCATCTGTGTAAGTCTCTGCAAGTTTTACCCAGTCATCTGCCTGCTCCGGCTTGAAGTTCAGATAGTACACCTTCCCTTCACTCTTTGCCTGATTTTTTCCTTTTTCATCTTCCTTGCCATCGGATCTGCCGCATCCTGCAAGCATCGTTCCTGCCATTGCTACTGTCAAAAGAAGTGCCAGCATTCTCTTTTTCTTCATTATCGTTTCCTCCCTTTTTATTCGTCTCTGTTCTTGATATCTGTATTATAGAAAAATATGGAATTTTCTAAAATAATAAAAAAAATAGAAACGTAACACTTTTTGAGGAAATTATACTAAGAAACAGTGGCTGATTATTACATAATTTTGCTCTTTTATACATGAACAATAAAATACAGGGAGGGTATGACTCGTTTTGAGCCACATCCTCCCTGCATGAAACCGTCTATTTTCTTGAATTTTCAGGCTTTTCTAACAATTTTTCTCCGATATTTCCACGTATAAGTTGCAATCTTTCTTCTCTGCACATTCCTGTATTATACCAGATATTTTCATGTTCCTTCATTTCTTTCAATAAAATCTACCACTCGTTCCAAAACATCATTGCCACCGATCCATATATCTGGTTCAAATCCCTTTCCCTCTGTAATGCCGCCAAAAGATATCGCATCTCCATAAGTAACTGCTAATTGAGAATACGGCAGTGTACAACGTATGCTTTGTTTTGAAAACACAACCCCTGATGTATTCGTTCCAACAAAAACAACATTTTTCAGCGTATCTAATTCCTCAACAAATGCTTCTGCAGAAGACGCTACATTTTTGTCAATCAATACAAAGATCTTCGTATCATTAGGAAGAACGACTTTATTTTCAGTCGTAACATACCATTTATTTTCTGAACGGCTGCTAAGATCATATTCTGATTTATACAAATCCTTAAAATGAGGCGTAAGGCTTTCATAATCAACCATTTCAAGCGCTGATTTTGTTACATAATTATTGATCAAACTCGCCAATCGTATGGTCACGCTATTTGTTTTGGCAATCTGCCCCGTAAAATTTTCAAACCATGTTGTTGGGATGACTGTCTGCCCACCGGAATTTCCTCTCAAATCTAAAATTATAAATTCTTCATTCTTTGCCTGTCTGGCAGCCTTTTTATAAGTTTCAAGATTATCAGTACCTATGAAAGAATTCATTGTAAAAACAGGTATATTGTTTATTTTTCTGTAATTGTAGCCCTTAGAAGATTTCTTTTGACTATATACTTTCCCCTGACTTGCCTTTAATTCAACTCTAATTTCTTTGAACTCCACTCCTGAATTTAGTTTTAAAGTCACTGCAGTATATGGTGTTCCAGACAATATTCCTATGTATTTACACATATGACCTGATTGATCCAATGATGACTTTACGTATTGTTTCACATCTTTATCATCTTGCACAGATTCTATATACCATTTATGCCTATTTAAATACAGATAAAACCCCTTCGAATCTTCCTGAATTTTAAATGCTTCGTTATAATAATAAATATCACGCTCTATTATAGATGAGCCATTAATCAAAAAATGACCATCTTGTATAAATTGCAAATTGCTCATTAGTATCTGCTGTAATGTGAAAACTGGCAATTCATCGGGATATGCATTGATTTGATTTATCATATTATTTCTCACATTTTCCCATTTTTCAAAATCACCAAAATACAAATATCCCGCATAAGAGTGTTTTAAAACTTGAAAAAGGAATTTAACATCTGAAATTGCATCTTCTTTTGCCACATTTTTCCCGTGTAGACTATAAGTTGGTAACCCAGCAAGTGCAGGCTCTAAGTAAATTAATTGTTCCGGGGCAATTCCCAATTCTGTTGGAGCATAATTTGTGAGATATTGAGAATATTCTTTATTCTCAACAACTTTCGTTTGCATGCGTCTTGTATTTGAACAGGTAAGTAATGTCTGAAGTTCGGAAGTATCATATTCCCTATACAAGGTTACTAAAAACACAGCAACTATAATAATAGAAAAAAATCTATATTTTTTTGTTTTCACTAAACTTTTCTCCCGTTTCCGCTAATATCCATTGTACCAATCATATTTACAATGTCTTTTGTATTCACACACCCCTTAACTTCGCATTTGGAATGTTCCTCTTCACAATTTCCAGCGCCTGTTCCATAATCTCTTTTGTATACCCCTTCATTCCGGGGCAGATCAAATCTCCGGAATCTACAAAGCTCTGCAGATAATATTGTTTTGCCCCCTTGATCCATCGCCCGATAGCAGCAAAATCTTCCCTTTTATGGAACTGCCGCACAACCGTGGTGCGAAATTCATAGGGAACATCCCCGGACATCAGAAAATCCACACTCTGAAAAATATTGGACATATCATATTCTTCAATTCCAATAGTCATACCATACTTATCCGGAGCATTTTTGATATCCATTGCTACATAGTCCACAAGCCCCTGTTCCACCAGCCGTCTCAGACGCAATACATTGCTGCCGTTGGTATCCAGCTTGACCTGATAACCGAGCTCTTTCACTTTCCGGATAAACTCTTCGATATCCGGCTGAAGCAGAGGCTCGCCTCCGGTAATGCACACACCATCCAGAATCCCCTGCCGTTTCGCAAGGAATGAAAACACTTCCTCCTCGGAAATTGCTGCCGCCGCATCTACGTGTGTCACCAGAGAAGCATTATGACAAAACGGACAGCGGAAATTACATCTTGCCGTAAAAATCGTACATGCTACTTTTTCCGGATAATCTAACAGTGTCATTTTCTGAATTCCATGAATCTCCATCGCCGTTCCCCCTCATGCCTATCACTTTACTCTACATATTTCTGGATTTTTCCGCACACACACGCATTGCCTCGATAATAGCACTTCGAAAACCGCGCTCTTCCAGTACCTGCACTGCTTCGATCGTTGTTCCCGCAGGAGAACATACCATGTCTTTGAGTTCACCCGGATGTTTTCCGGTCTCCAGGACCATCTTGGCGCTTCCCATCACGGCCTGAGCGGCAAACTTATACGCCTGAGGTCTTGGCATTCCATCTGCCACTGCCGCATCTGCCATTGCTTCGATCATCATAAATACATATGCCGGAGAACTTCCGCTTGCAGACACAACTGCATCGATCAGATGCTCTGATACGACTTCTACCTCTCCGAAAGAGCGCAGGATTGTCAGCACTTTTTCCAACTCTTCTTTTGTAACCAGAGCATTTGCACACGCTGCCGTCATCCCTGCACCGACCATTGCCGGTGTATTCGGCATGGTGCGCACGATCTTGACATCTTTTCCAAACTGCCCCTGCAGCCATTCCAGAGTTTTTCCCGGAGCAAGGGTGACAATTACCTGCTCCTCTGTGATCTCATCTCTGATCTGCGCAATCGTCTGTTCGTAATACTGCGGTTTTACAGAAAGAATCACGATCTCTGCCTTTGCCGCCTCCCTGTTGTCATCTGTCACACAGATTCCATAAAGAGAATGTACCTTTTCTCTCCCTGCTTCCAAAATATCCGAACCGATAATCTCTTCCGGCTTCAGCACTCCGTTTCTGATAATACCACCCATAATGGCACCTGCCATATTTCCTGTTCCAATAAATCCTAATTTCATGATACTCCTCCTGTTCATTCTATAAGCCAAGTTCTTCTTTCCTTCATTTCACAGAAAATGCCTTCTCTTCCTCCAGTGGAATCTCTCTTGTATCGATCCACTCGATGGAGATAAACTGATTCTGATTCAGTCCCACCAGAAGCTTGTTGATCAGCGTTTCCCGTCCCTGTACTTCCATTGTCACAGTGCCGTCCCACTCATTTCTCGCCCATCCGGTAAGTCCCAGTGACAACGCAAGATATTTTGCAGTGTAGCGGAATCCTACGCCCTGCACCTTTCCATGAAAAACAAAATGTTTTCTTACCTCAGACATTCTATCACCACTTTCTGATATTTCTGTGTCCAACTTATCACACCGCCTGTTCTCTGTCAATATTTCCTCTGCTAAACAATAACCCTGTATTTTCAAAATGTTACTGTTCACACCGGATGTTAAATATAGATTCTTTCCCTTACATGCAAGCATGACGGTTCAGAACCTATATTTAACATCCGGTGTGAACAGTAACATTAAAATTGTGCTATAATGAAAAAATACAGAAATTTTTTACAGAAAGGAGCCAGAAATGATGGATCCATGTCTTTATACCTTCATTGACAAACTGGAAGCGGAGCATACTCTTTATGCTTCCGAATGGCAGCAGCTGCTTGATGGGTACACCCCCCGGCTTGCCGCATATCTGTTTGAAAAATCACGACGCGCGCGGATTCAATTCTACGGACATGATGTCTATATCCGGGGACTCATTGAATTTACAAACTACTGCAGAAATAACTGCTATTACTGCGGGATTCGAAGCGGGAACACACACGTACACCGCTACCGGCTGACAAAAGAAGAGATCCTCTCCTGCTGTGAAACCGGATATGAGCTCGGATTTCGGACTTTCGTCCTGCAGGGCGGTGAAGACCCCTATTATACAACCGCCCGGTTATCTGATGTGGTGCATACAATCCGGACCACTTACCCGGACTGCGCGATCACCCTTTCCACTGGAGAGGCCACAAAGGAAGAGTACCAGCAGCTTTTTGATGCCGGAGCCAACCGTTTTCTTCTGCGCCATGAAACTTACAACACCGAGCACTATCAGAAGCTGCATCCGGCACAGCTTTCTGCTGCCCACAGACAGCAATGCCTCTGGGATTTAAAAGAAATCGGATATCAGGTGGGAACCGGATTTATGGTAGGATCTCCCTGGCAGACGAGCGAACATCTGGCAGAAGATCTGTTGTTTCTCAAAGAGCTGAATCCTCAGATGGTCGGGATCGGCCCATTTATTCCACACCATGACACCCCGTTTGCCGGGCAGAAAGCAGGAACACTGGAGCTGACTTTATTCCTTTTGGGACTCATCCGTCTGATGCTTCCAGGCGTGCTGCTTCCGGCAACCACAGCACTTGGAACCATTGCCGAAAACGGACGGGAGCTTGGCATTTTATCCGGTGCCAATGTGGTCATGCCAAACCTGTCCCCGAAACGTGTGCGGGGAGACTATCTGCTGTATGACAACAAGATCAGCACGGATGCAGAAGCTGCCGAATGCCGAAGGGAATTGGAACAACACATGCAGTCCATCGGCTATCAGGTGGTGACCGCCCGGGGAGATTCTCTGAATATCACCCCGTAACAACTTTGTTTTTTGCTTTTTATTTTACAAATTGGAGGGATTACTTATGTATGATGTACACTCAAAACATGCTGATGATTTTATCAGCCACGAAGAAATTCTGGAAACCCTTGCCTACGCCGATGAGAACAAGACCAACGAAGCCCTCATTGACTCCATTCTTGAAAAAGCCCGTTTAAGAAAAGGACTTTCCCACCGGGAAGCATCCGTTCTTCTCGCCTGTCCGATCGAAGAGAAGAATCAGGAAATCTACCGGCTGGCGGAACAGATCAAAAAGGATTTCTACGGAAACCGGATCGTCATGTTTGCGCCTCTCTACCTTTCCAACTACTGTGTGAACGGCTGTACCTATTGCCCGTATCACCTGAAAAATAAACATATCGCCAGAAAACAACTGACTCAGGAAGAGATCCGGAAAGAAGTCATCGCACTGCAGGATATGGGACATAAACGGCTTGCACTGGAGGCCGGGGAAGATCCCGTGCGCAACACGATGGACTACTATCTGGAGAGTATCAAAACGATTTACAGCATCAAACATAAAAACGGCGCCATCAGACGGGTAAACATAAATATTGCCGCCACTACCGTGGACAACTACCGTCTGCTCAAAGAAGCCGGAATCGGAACGTACATCCTCTTTCAGGAAACCTACCACAAGGAAAGTTACCTTGCACTTCATCCAACAGGACCAAAACACGACTACAACTATCACACCGAGGCTATGGACCGTGCCATGGAAGGCGGCATTGATGATGTAGGGATCGGCGTTTTATTTGGACTGGACAAATACCGCTATGAATTTGCAGGTCTTCTCATGCACGCAGAACATCTGGAAGCTGCATTCGGCGTCGGACCGCACACGATCAGCGTACCGAGACTCCGGCATGCGGACGATATCAATGCAGATGAGTTTGACAACGGTATTGACGATGATACCTTTGCGAAGATCGTAGCCTGTATCCGGATCGCCGTTCCCTATACCGGCATGATCATCTCCACGAGGGAGAGCCAGAAATGCAGAGAACGTGTCCTGCATCTGGGCGTTTCCCAGATCAGCGGCGGCTCCCGTACCAGCGTTGGCGGTTACTGTGAGCCGGAGCCGGATGACGCAAAATCAGAACAGTTTGACGTCAGTGACACCCGCACACTGGATGAAGTCGTACGCTGGCTGATGGAGATGGACTACATTCCAAGCTTCTGTACCGCCTGCTACCGGGAAGGCCGCACCGGAGACCGTTTTATGTCTCTTTGTAAAAGCGGACAGATCCAGAACTGCTGCCATCCAAATGCACTTATGACACTCAAGGAATACCTGATGGACTATGCTTCCCCGGAGACAAAAGCCATTGGAGACCGCCTGATCGACAAAGAAGTGTTAAATGTACCAAATGAAAAAGCAAGAGCGGTCGTACTGGAAAATCTGCGTCTGATCGAACAGAATAACCGCCGGGATTTCCGTTTCTAGAGAAAGGAGCAGCTTTATGACATTCAATCAGACACCTTCTGCCGAACGAATCCACATCGGGATCTTCGGAAAAAGAAATGCCGGAAAATCCAGCCTGATCAATGCCCTCGCCGGACAGCCGGTATCCATTGTTTCAGATTTTAAGGGAACCACCACAGATCCGGTCAAAAAAGCAATGGAGCTCCTTCCTCTGGGGCCTGTTGTTTTAATCGATACCCCGGGACTGGATGACACCGGGGAGCTTGGTTCTCTGCGTATCGAAAAAACACAGCAGATTTTTAATACAACAGATATCGCTCTGCTCGTCATTGACGGGCAGCTTGGCATAACCGAAGAAGATATCCAGATTTTACAGCAGATTCGTAAAAAACAGATTCCTTTCGTGATCGCTGTCAATAAAATGGATCTTGCTCCAGCTTCTCCTGTTCTTCCGGATGAGATTTCCCCGGAGCAAGTCCTGTATGTCAGTGCTGCCGCGGGAACACAGATTCACGAACTGAAAGAGCTGCTTGCAAAACAGCTCGGACAGACACCAAAAACACGAAAAATCGTGGGAGATCTCATCCATCCCGGAGACTTTGTCGTACTGGTCATTCCCATTGACAAAGCTGCTCCGAAAGGCCGTCTTATCCTGCCTCAGCAGCAGACCATCCGGGATATTCTCGATCACGGAGCAACCGCAATTGCAGTGAGAGACAGTGAGCTTTCAGAAACGCTTAAGAACCTTGGAAAATCACCTGCTCTTGTCATCACAGACAGCCAGGTCTTTGATGCCGTTGCCAAAATCGTACCAAAAGAGGTACCGCTGACCTCTTTTTCCATCTTGTTTGCCAGATATAAGGGAAATCTTGCACTTGCTGCCAAAGGCGCACAGACACTTGGCACACTGAAGGACAAGGACCGGGTACTGATCTGCGAAGGCTGCACGCATCATCGGCAGTGCGAAGATATCGGGACTGTCAAACTGCCCCGGATGCTGAAACAGTTTACACAGAAAGATTTGCAGTTTACATTTACAAGCGGAACGGATTTTCCGTCAGATCTGTCCCCTTATCAGGTGATCATCCACTGCGGCGGATGCACGCTGACAGAAAAAGAAATGCAGTATCGATTAGATTGTGCCAGAGAGCAGGGCATTCCAATTACGAATTATGGAATTGCCATTGCGTATATGCGAGGGATTTTGGAGAGAAGTATGGAGTTATTTTAGGTGTACTGACACTGATTTTTACTGTAATCGGAATCATCGTAAAATTAATGATTGAAAAAAATTATAAACGCAAAAAAGTAACCGCCTTTTGTGGAAAAACTGCGGTTACTCCTTGCGTTTCATTATTGTTTCTCTTTTACATGATATACAAATTTATCTATATATAACTTTGGTGTTCCTTCCCCTCCATTTGCTGTTACATATATTCCCAAATATGTTCCCGTAAATGTAGAGGAAACTTCCGTAGCCAGGAACTTACATTCTGCTGTTCCAATAAAATGCTTTTCATTTTGGCGGGTCATATAATAGAAATGATATCTGTCTTCATCTGCTTTTATTCCAAGAGTAATCTGATCTGTTTCCAATTTTTCTTTTCTTTCTTCTATATACAAATCGGAAATAACTTTTCTTAAAAAAATATAATTCTCGTCATTTTCTCGCTTTACACAAATTTCATAATGATATCTGTCACTCATATATGCTGTAATACCGGCTTCTTCCCCATCTTTTTTCAATTCTGTCTGCATATGTGCATGGACATCGCAAAAGAAATGACACTGACGCTTTCCAAGCCAAGTACACTGGCCGCCAGAACTTAAATTTTCTTTGTTTCCTGTCATACAAAGACGCTCTTCGTAGAGAGAATAATTCTCTCGGATAGGATTTCTCAGATAATTCCATTGTACAGAAAGCTCACTCTTTGAAAAATCTTCTATAAAATCCGTTGGTCTGCTCTGTTCCTGTGTCATCAGTGAATTTTCATAGGTATCATTCACTATTCCATTTGTCCCCGCTTTTATCCAACCATCCTCTGTCCATTTTATAGGTACAAGGAATGTTTCTCTTCCAAGATGATGAAAATAAGCATGGTGCCCTTTTGGTCTTATACCAAGACACACCCCCCACCAGTTTCCCTGATGATCTTCTACCAAATCCATATGACCAATTCCCTGATATTGGTTTTTCTGGCTTCTGTGAGTCAAAATGGGATTTTTTTCATAGCATTCAAATGGTCCATATGGACTATTACTGCGAAAGACAGTGACCATATGTCCATACTCTGTTCCTCCTTCTGCCATGAGCAGGTAGTATATTCCATTTCTTTTATATAGATGCGGCGCTTCTGGCGCCTTCCCCCCTGATCCTGTACACACCAGCCTTCTAGCACTTTTCAACTTTCCGGTTTCAATATCCAACTCTGCCATATAGCATCCTAAAGCTTCGCCTTTACGACGGTAAGAATTACCCATAATATAAACTTTTCCGTCATCATCAAAAAACAATGACGGATCAATTCCATCCCATTCAGATAGTTTTATTGGATCTGACCATTTTCCAGCAGGATTCTCTGTCCATACAATAAAATTGTAATAATTTGTAACATTGGTTGCAATCACATAGAATCTTCCATTATAAAAACGAATCGTCGGAGCATAAATTCCATAAGAATTCACCGCATCCTGTATCGGAAGCTGCATATCAGTCTCCAGACAATGTCCAATCTGCTTCCAATTCACCAGATCTTTGCTGTGAAAGATTGGGATTCCCGGAAAATATTCAAATGAACTTGTTATAATATAATAGTCCTCTCCTACACGACATACACTTGGATCAGGATAAAACCCTTCTATAATTGGATTTTGATATTTCATCTCTGCTATTCCTTTCTCTTCGTCAAAGTGCTGATTATTACTTTGTTATGCAATTTTTAACAGACTAAAAATTAAAGATATAATTAAAATTCCAATAATAATTTTATTTGCACTTACCTTTTTTCTCAACAATGCAAAACATCCCATTGTTGCTCCCAACGGAAGAATTCCTTTCATGATCTGATCCAAAATTTCCTGTAATTTAAACGTCATACTACCCATATCAAACTGCAGACTTGTTGTAAAACTTACGTTTGAATAGATCATTGCACCTACCATCATGAGTCCGAGAATCCCTGCTGCTCTCGTAATAATCGCTATCAGCCCATTTTCATATGCCTTCTTTATAAACTGCCCACCCAGATTATATCCAAGTTTTAATCCATAATATCTCGTAAGGAGATGTGGAATATTATAAAGTACAAGAAACAATACCGGCCCCAATGGGTTCCCTTCTTGAGCCAAACTAATTCCTATTCCAGCCGCAATAACTCGAAAGGTTCCCCAGAAAAAAGAATCCCCGATTCCTGATAATGGACCCATAAGACTGGCTTTAATTGCATTTATTGAAGAAATATCAAAATCTGATTTTGTTGCATTTTCTTCTTCCATACTTCCTGCAATACCAAGAGGAAATGTGACAAGAGGAACTGTAATATTAAAATATGACATATGTCGTTTCATTGCAGCAACCCTATCTTCTTTCTTTTTATATACTGCATTGATAAACGGAAGCATGCAATACAAAAAGGCAACTCCCTGAGCATTGATATAATTCCATGTACCTGATAATGTAAATGATCTCCAGAATACTTTATTAAATAGTTTTTTCTTTTCTGTACTCAGTTTATTTTTCTGACTAGTCATTAAAAAAATCCTCCTCTTCTGAATCATTATGATTTGTAACTACTACTGTACTTTTACGTTCTTGTTCAAGCACTGCTGTATAAACTGCAATCACTGTACCAATCAATGCAATTGCAATCAGCGGCAAATCGAAATATGCCATTAAAACAAAACCTAAAATAAGAAATACTGCAATCTTCTTATCCCATAATGTATTTAGCAAAAGAGCAAGTCCCAATGCCGGAAGAAGTCCACTTGCAACGGTAAGTCCGCTCATGAGAAAATCTGGAATATTGTTGACAAGTGTCTGTACTGCATTTGCACCAAAATAAATTCCACAAAACCCTATGATTCCATACACCAACGGCACCCCGAATGTACTCGCCATATGTAACCGGATAATTGCTTTTTGGTTGTCATCTTCAATATAGTCATTAAATTTTTTTAACAAAAGACCTCTCACAAACAAACATAACTGATTAATAAATACTGCTAAAATACTGATTGGCACTGCAAGTGACAACGCAACCTCTGTTCCAGATCCTGACAAAATCGAAAATGCAGTTCCAAAAATTGCTCCTGTCATCGTATCTGATGGAAGTGCTCCACCAATCTGTGTGACACCAAGGAAAATAACTTCCAACGATGCCCCGATTACAACTCCTTTTTCCAGATCTCCAAGCAATAACCCTACCACCGCTGATATAACAAGAGGTCTTCTTAACATTGGATCTCCCATTGCCATATCCGAAAGATCTGCAACAAACATAACGATTGCAATAATAATTGCTGCTTTTAACATTTTTTATTTCCTCCTCTACTCTTCTTGTTGTTTAATATAGGAAAATTATGTATAATCATATCCAGGAAATACCCCTGTAAAGCTTTCTTACCTGCGTCAATATGTAAATCTGCTTTTCTCGGGTGTTTCTTTTTCATACCACTTACAGCACATCCTTTAATAATATTTCTGGATCTGTCGGTACTGACTGAATACTTACTTTTGTATCGCTCTCGTTTAAGAGTCTAAAGTATTTTTTATCTTGTTCATCTACATAGATATTTTTATCAATCTGTTCTTTGTTTTGTATTTCTTCTGCAGTTGCTCCCATTCTTCCTGAATTCCCCACATTAATCAATGGAATTCCTGAAACCATTTCATTGATACGATATGCATCTTTCGGATTTCCAACCACTAGAAAAATATCCAGTCCTGCTGCTCGTGGATCATTCAATAATTTAATAGCGTCTTCTACATTTTTAATAATCGCTTTAATATTAGACGGAACTGCCATTTTCACTGTCATCATCTGCATTTCATTTTTTACAATATCATCGTTTGCTACAACGATACGATTAACCCCTAAATATTTTGACCAGACTACTGCAACCTGACCATGAACCAGCCGATCATCAATTCTCATCATTTTAATCATAAAATAAGTCTCCTTCCTCTTCCTTCATTGTCAACATCTTTCTTACATTTACAATTGTTTCCTTTGCATCCTGCATTGCATTTTCTACCACTTCTTCTACATCTGCTTTTTCATCCGACAATACAATATCCAACACAAGTATAATATTCATTCCTGATACAAGTGAACATCGTTCTTCCTTAAGCAGAACTGCCAAAGCTGTGTTAACACTTCCCCCCGGCAAATCTGTTATAATAACAAATTCACTCTCTTTATCTCTGTCTAAACATTCTTTTGCCTTCATAAAAACATCCTGTGGTCCCATCCCATCAGCCATTGAAATAGCATATAAATTTTCCTGTTTACCTGCAATCATTTCTACAGATTGTTTCATTCCTTCTGCCAATTCTCCGTGAGATGCTAAAATTATTTTTCTCATTTTCCTCTCCTTTCTTTTTTCACTTTTTTATATCGCAAATATCATGCCAACTTTTGTCGCAACTACAAAAAATTCTTTCAATGAATTAAAAAAAGGCGGAAAACCCCACCTTTTTTCGCAATAAAATTTTATATTTTTTCAATTAAATTTATATAATCCCAAATGTAAGCAATTTCTGATACTGGTATTTCGACACTATATCGACGTTCCACGTCACTAAAACAACTTTTAACAACACTAATAAACCTTGCCTGTTCTTCTTCAAATTTTCCCAGATCAGCATATGTATTAATTGGTGTTTTCTTTACTAAACGCTCAATCAAATAACAAATATGGACATACAAACCTATCAGTATTTTATTCGGAATTACAATCTTCCATATTTTCTGAAAACTCTCCAACGCTCTTTCTACATCATCCAACACAATTTTTACATTTAAAATTGTAATCTTTTCTATTACATTTTGAAGAGAAAAATTTTTAAGTATTGCAAGATTAAACTTGTCCAACTCTGATGCAGTGATATACTTGGATAATATTTTATTTATTTCTGATTTTGCACTTCCTTCAATAATTTCTTCAATTGGAATAAACGGTAATCCATCTATCTGGGGATCTGGACTTCCAATCACGGCAACAACATTGTAGTCTTTAAAAATCTGAGCTGCCTGTTTTTTTAAAACTAACATATAGTAATCAACCGGAATAAATCTAAGCTTTAGATTCTGTGTAATACTATTTTGAAACAATTCCATCATACTTTTAGCTGCATGAATATCTGACTCATTGATAAATAAAAGAACATCTTCTCTTTCTTTATTTTCAAAAACTTTATATGTACTAATATTATGCATACTGGCATTTTCTGCAATTGTCTTTAACTCCTGTTTTTCCAAAATATTGCTTCCAACTTCCAATGCAAGCCTAGTTGTAACACCATTTATAATTGCTATATTTCCACGGTACTGCTCTTTTACATACTGGTATATTTCTTCCAGAGATCCCATATCTACCAAAAAAATAGCATCCCGATATGTACTTTCTCGTTCAAGAAGTTTCCCCAGACGAGTTCCGATTTCTGCCGTTGGAATATCCAACGGCATATCGATTGCTTCAAATACATAACTTCCCAATAGCTTATTTACCGCATCTTTCATACTTGTAGCTGTTGCATATCCATGACATAAAATCACACCAAATATATTGTTTCTGTCACCTTTCTGTTGAACTGCACAGACATGTAGCAAAATTAGGATTTTATTAAATTCTCCAAGATTAATTTCCATTCTTTTCCCAATTTGTTTTGTAATATCTACAGCAATTTCATGTTCTATTGGACAATTAATTCTAAACGCTTCTGTACATTTTCGTATAACCTCCATTTTCTCTTGTTCCCACTGACGAAATGTAGAAAATCTCTGCGTGTAATCACATAAAAATCGTACAACTAACCGTTCTTTATTCATGTCACGTTTCAAACCATATCTCGTTTCCATTCTTTTCAGAACGTCATTTACAATTTCTTCCAGAAGTTCGATTCTAGTATTCACATATTGTTTCTGATAAACCAAATAATCATAATATGTGCCTATCTTTTCTTGTAGTTGCTCTATACAGTCCCTAAATTCTCTTCCTTCTTCATAATATACTCCATATTCTTCAAGAATTTCATCATATAAATGGAGAACATATTTCTGTTCTTTTGTGTTTCTGATTTTATCAATATCTAACATTTCCACTTCTATCCGAGTATCATCAAAGTGTTTCCCAGCTTCTCTGACAATATAATCCGGCATATCCAGAAGCCTTATATCGACAATTTCTCCTTGTCTCTTCATATAGGCATTTGAGCATCCCAATCTAATACAATCTTTTAACTGACCAATATTTCCCTCAAATCGAAAACTCATCAGAGCATTGAATACCTGCCTTCCAATTCTGATTTTCCGATGAATCCTTTCCTCTTCGTTTCGGATCGTCATAAGAATAATCTGCTCTTTTTCTTCTATTGATCTCTCCTCCAATGAAGGCAGATTAATAATAACAGGAATTCTCCTTAGCAATGTTTTTAGAAGTACAATGCTCGGATCTTCAGATGTTGCAAACATCATTTTCACAGAAGCATGACATACTTTAGTATTATCACCAAATCTGTAAAATTCTCCTTTATCAAGAAATACAAACAATTTCTCCTGACATTTGTCTGGAAGACTATGAATTTCATCAAGAAACAGTACGCCTTGATCAGCTTCCTGTATCAATCCCGTCGTATCTTCATATGCACCTGTAAATGCTCCCTTTTTATAACCAAACAAATTTGCTGTAAGAAGCTCTGGATTATTGGCATATTCAGAACAGTTTAATGTCACCAGTTTTGCATCTGCCGGAATTAATTTTTCCTGTTTTAAATATTCATACAAAACCTTAACCATATAACTTTTCCCACATCCTGTTGGACCTGTAAGAAGAACAGGCAGACCATTCGGTGGATACACAACCGCTGCTTTACACTGATCTACCATATAAGAAATACTTCCATCTGCCCCAATCACCTTATCAAAGCAGTTCTTTTTTTCTCCGAGTTCCCCGTCTTTTAAGTCCTCTTTTTTTATTACTTCTTTTATTTGCCTTCCTGGATACATTTGTTCTAATATCTCGCGATCCAAAAAAGCTACCGGACGATTTTCTGTCTTCACCAAACGCTTCTCTCTTATCATTTCATTTAAATACTGACTTACAATTGTCCTGCTGATTCCAAAACGGTTGCTGATTTCTCCTGCCGAAAACCATTCTATTCCCCTTTTTTTCCATTCTGCAGTATTTACTTTGAGTTCCTCATATATCTGCTCTTTTGTTTTATTCATCTGTTGATTCCTTTCTGGCAAAACTCGCTTTTATTCCAATCGCATCACGATATTTTGCTACTGTTCGACGAGAAATCTGAATTCCTTTTTCTTGCAATAATTCCATAAGCCGTACGTCACTATATGGATTTTTTTTATTTTCACTGTCTACGATTTCCTGTAAAAACTTTTTTATCTTCTGTTCTCCTGCAACCTCTCCGTCTGCCTGTTTTATCCCCTGTGTAAATAAATCTTTCAGACTGACCGTTCCTCCCGGATACTGAAGATATTTTCCATGAATTGCTCTACTCACAGAAGATACATTTAGTCCTGTATCTTCTGCAATCTGTTCCATTGTCATTGCAACTAATAACCCTTGTCCTTGAAAATATTCAGGTTGTCGTTTAATAATACATGATGTAACTGTCAATACTGTATTTCTTCTCTGTTCAATTGCCTGTAACAACAACCTTGCTCTATTTAACTTATTCTGAAAATACTCCCTCAATTCTTTATCCTTTGTAGAATCAATCATCTCTATATAAAAATTATTTAACCCATAATTTCCTACCCACTCGTCATTGATGTAAATTTCCCATCCATTCTTTCCTTTTTCCGCCACAATATCTGGTACAATATACTTATTTCTTGTACTTCCTCTCCCTTGCAATGGACGCGGATTCATTTTTGCAATCACTGCTGCAGATTTTCTTACCTCGTTTGTTGTAATATTCAGCCCCTTTGTAATCACTCCGAATTTTCCATCTGCCAATTCATTTAAATAATATGAAACTATTTGCTCTAGAATTCTATCTTTATCCTTCCGCTTCTTCACTTGCGCCAAAAGACATTGCACCAGATTTTCTGCAAAGATACCAACAGGCTCTAATTCGCGCAATTCTTCAAGACATTTTCTTACAATATCTTCCTCTATGCCAAGACTTTTACTGACTTCCATAACTGATACATCACAATAGCCATTCTCATCCAGACAGTCAATCAGATATTCTATTGTCTTCCATTCCTTTTTACTATATTTTCCAGGATTTAGTTGATCTGTAATTAATGTTTTAACATCCTCATTTGATTCTACAGATTGTAACATATCTTCTATCTCGCAATATTCTGATGTTCTCGCTGTTGTTTTCACTGCCCCTGAATATTCAGAATATTCAAATATCGGGTTCTCCAAATATTCATTGTCCAATACTGACTGAATCTCAATATTAGACAATGCCAGTATTTCCAACGATTGAATATATTCCTGTGAAATCGTCTGAGTTTGTATCTGACTCTGTTTTAATTGTACTTCTTGCCGCATTTTACACTTTGTAATGGAAGCTAAATAGGGCTCAAATCAGTGCCTTATCTTCCACCACTTACCTTCACCTTCTCTTATTACTTTATATATTATGCATTTTCCCTCGCGATGTCAATCTCCGGCACTTTTCACTCAGACACGCTTTCTTCACTGGTCTAAAAGCAACTGTTTACGGCATAAAAATATTGCCCGAAATAAATCGGGCAATATAAGCTTTATATGTTTTAACTTCTTTCTGATAAAGACTCCTTACTTCGCCACCGGCAAAAATGGTGCCAGCACTCCTGCCACATTCGAAATCGGCATCGTCTGCAGCCAGATATGTCCCGGTCCGCTGATGACCGTATTGAACACGCCTTCTCCGCCGAACAGCATATTCTTCACACCCGGCACACTCTGAATCTCCATGCTACAGGTCGCATCCATTGCAGCCAGATATCCGGTATCCACCACAATCTGCTGCCCCGACTGCAGCTCATACTCTACCACATGACCGTCAAATTCCAGAAATGCCATACCGCGTCCGGAAAGCTTCTGCATGATAAATCCCTCTCCGCCGAAAATTCCGGAACCGATCCGCTTCTGGAAGAAGATCGACAAATCCACGCCGGCTTCCGCTGCCAGAAAACCGGACTTCTGTACTACGATTTCTCTCCCGGGCGCAACCTCATGCGCAACGATCTTTCCCGGAAAACTGGATGCAAACGCGATCATTCCGTGACCGCCCTTTGCAGTATACGTGTTCTGGAAAATCGACTCTCCGGAAAACATCCTTCCGAATGCTTTGCCGATCCCGCCGTTGGTACTCGTCTCCATCTTCATATTCGGGGACATCCAGCTCATGGCTCCCTTCTCTGTGATCATCGTTTCTCCTTCTTCTAAAGTACAGATCACTGCCGGTAATGTTTCTCCTACGATTTCATATCTCATACGCATTCTCCTTATAGGATTGTATTATATTGTTAGTACAATTATAAACATTTTTCTTTGCTCTGTCAATCTGTGATTTATAACATTCTCGCGACTGAAATGAAAAAAACAAGCAATCCCGCTGCAAATAAAAACAAAGATCCAAGAATCAGACCGATCACCAGCCCCGGTTTTCCTGACGGGAATAATTTCGTGCGATACCCCGGTGTTTTTGCATGAAGAAGATAATTTCCGATATAGATTGCCCCGGGAGCCGCAGAAGCCATCATCAGGTACATCCCCACTGCCGGAAGCATATCCTGAGTCCCCTGCGCAAGTGTCTGTGCCTCCATATACAGCTCCATCCTGGAATACACTCCCTGCATGGCATAAAGTAAAATGACAGGAAGTGCATTGTTAATAAAATGAAACAGCATGTTATAACACATATTTCCGGTTTCCCACAACAGATATCCCATCATCACCCCACCGATCGCCGTCGGAAAAAATCGAAAAACATCTCCGTGGAACATCCCGAAAATGCAGCCACTGATCAACAGTACTGCCCATTTTCCAAGCCTTCCTCTCAGACTGCTGACAAATGTTCCCCGAAACAGAGCCTCTTCACAGATTGCCGGTGAAATTGCTACTGTAACAAAGGACAGCAGAAACGGACCTGCGGCAATGGACGATGACAGCCCGTCATTAACCTCCAGAATCTGATCGGGGAAAAACAGACTCAAGATCAAAAGCAGTACCATTTCACACAAAAACGTCCCTACCCAAATCAGAATTGTGCCTGCAATCCCCGAAAAATGAGGTTTCTTAAGCGGAAACACCTCCCGCAGATCCCCGTGAAACAAAAGGACAGCCCCCACTGCCACCCCAAACAGAAGAAGCTCTCCGAGCAAACTTCCATACATGCCAAACGGGGACAGCAATATCGGCGCTGCCACAAACAAAATAACCGCAGAGACCAGCAGGGTGAGTACACCCTGCCAGATCTTCAGCGGTTTTTTCACTTTACATTCCTGTTTCATTTTCTCCATCCGGTACCTCCTGTCTCTTTGGAAACACAATTTCTGCTTTAAACAAATCTGCTTCCGTGGAGATCTGCAGAGTGCCGTACTGTAATTCTACAAAGCTCTTTACAATCGCCAGACCAAGTCCGCTTCCCTCGGTATTTCTCGAAACATCCCCTCTTACAAAACGGTCTGTAATTTCATCTGTATTGAAATTCAGTTCCGCAGAAGACACATTCTTCATTGAGATCCGCACATCCTGTTCTGTCTCTTTCATATCAATATACACACGCGTATGCGGCATTGCATACTTCGTGATATTTACGATCATATTCTCGAAAATACGATATGTTTTCTGGCTGTCCAGCCATAATACGATCTTATGTTCCGGCAGATTCCACTTCATTTCCAGATTTGCTTTTCTGATATTACTATCATACTCCAAACCTACCTGTTTTAGCAAATCTACAATGTCAATTTTCATATAATGAAGTGTTACCGTTCTGCTGGTTGCCTTACTGATCTCAAACAGATCCTCAATCAGCACTTTCAGGCGCAAAGACTTTCTCTCCAGAACTCCGATGTATTCTTTTCTCTTTTCCTCATCTGTCTCATTTTTTACCAAATCCACATACGTGATGATCGCTGTCAGTGGTGTCTTTAAATCATGGGAAACATTGGTGATCAGATCTGTCTTCATCCGTTCACTCTTGACTTCCTCACTGACTGCTTTTTTAAATCCCGTCTGAATGCGTTTCAGTTCATTCTGAACCGGCGCGAAAATTCCCACATCTCCTGTAATCGGGAAATCCAGATTCCCTTCCGCCAGCTGATTGGTCGATTTTAAAATACCCTGGTACTGTTCCTGCACCTTGTTGAGGTACTTTCTCAGGAAAATAAACAATCCGACGGAATAAATGATCAACACCCAGATTCCATACATCCAGAACATACTGATCACAAAGATCACCGCAAAGTTAAGCAAGACGATCCGTAAAATAGTTTTGTTGGTATTATCCCGGAAGTCGATATGCAGCAACGCTTCATATTGATGGCGGCAGAATGCTTTGAATGTTCTCCAGCATCCAAGAACAAGTTTTTTGATTTCCTCTGTCATGCTGTTCCCTCCATTCTTCAGCCACAATAAAAACTTCACACACAAGGACCTTTCTCTTAAATACGATTTCTTCAGTACAAAAATCTCTCTGACGCATCCTGCCAGCCAGTACACCACTGTAAAATACACAAACCAGATCACTGCATTCGCTGCCAGAGAAATGGCATCATTCAGATTTTCTCCATAGCTTGCAGAAAAGACCTGAATAAACTTGTGACTGCATGTATTCCATATCATGATCGCCAGTGTACGGACATACGCCATCAGACAAAGACCAATGATAAATGCAATTTCCAGCGGACATCTTCTGGGATCCACTATAGCGTCCTTTTCCAACGCCCGTTTCTTATACTGAGGAATCAAAAACGCTGCTGCTGCACTGAATACTGTAAAAATCAGAACAGACCAGTTAAAGGACGGCTGCTGCATCAGTTCATCTACATACATATCATTCGATGTCTCATACTGCTCCAGATAAGCCTCCAGATTCTGTTCTGTCATCTCATACATGATCTGCACCTCCGATGGAGTCGAAATATAAGACGCCGCTGAATAAACGCTGTTGTCATACAGCCATTGCTCTGCCGTAAACTGAAGGTTTTTATCATATGCTGTTCCGCCCACCTGGATATCGGAAATATCTCCGTCAACATCAAACGAAAAGCGAACACACAGTGCATACGTATCACCGTCGAACTCTTCCGGCAATTTCTTGGCAGATTCATCCGAGGTCAGCATTGCCGTTCCGGATTCATCAAAAATTCCATATTTCATGTACTTTTTCATCAATCCGAAACGACTGTTTCCATACTCTTCTATCACCTCGGAAGACTCCGTCTCATTCGAGATTTCATTATATAACAGATAATTTCCGTCCAGAATCGGATCCAGCATATCCAGCATCTGCTCTTCTTTTCGCATCTCTTTTTGATCCTGATCCGTTATATAGGAAGAAAACGCCGGATAAAAAAGCAGCATTCCGACAGATGAGATCAACAGTACAATGACCGTCAGAAGATTTCCTCTTTTATTGTTGTTTTTCAATTTTGTATCCAACTCCCCACACCACCTTTAAGTATTTTGGATTTTTCGGATCCAGTTCAATTTTTTCCCGGATATTCCGCACATGCACCATGATCGTATCCGTATTGATCGCCTTTTCCTGCCATACCCGCTCATAAATTTCCTCGGCAGAAAATACTCTCCCCGGATTCTTGGCAAGAAGAAGCAGAATTTTATATTCGATCGGTGTCAGCTTCACCGGTTTTCCGTCAATTGACACTTCCACAGTGTCCTCATTGATCTCCAGACCGCCGATCACATGCACATTTTCACGAACTTCCAGCTTTTCCATAAATCTTCTGTATCTGCGAAGCTGGGAATTGACTCTCGCCATCAGTTCCATCGGCGTAAACGGTTTTGTGACATAATCATCTGCACCGATGTTCAGTCCCATGATCTTATCTACTTCCTCGGATTTTGCCGATAACATAATCACCGGAAAATCATATTTTTCTCTCAGCTTCATAGTCATCCGGATTCCATCCATTCTCGGCATCATAATATCCACGATCGCCAGATGGATATCCTCTTTTTCCATGACTTCCAGTCCTTCAATCCCATCTGCAGCCAAAAATACTTCGTAGCCCTGACTCTGCAAATAGATCTTAACACCTTCTCTGATTTCTTTATCATCTTCCACAACCAAAATGTGATTCATTTCCATCTCTCATCCTTCTCCTTTTCTCGTCATTTTATGCGGTCACGCACCTTTTAACAGTATACCACATTCTGAGACTTCTGCTCTTGTCGGAAGGTCAGGAATTTGTTTTTTATTGACTTCTCCATAATCGTGAACTGCGACGATGACTTTCGAAAACGGAAGTGGAATCGCATAGTGGTCCCATCTCCAGAACAGCCGAAGACATCCATGATAAGAAACTGAAATTCCCACAAAGGATTCCTGCGCCTGCTCTGCCAGATAAAATGCCAGTTTTTTCGGCTCATGCCTTGGTCCCAGCGGTCCGTCCAGCGCCACCGCAATGGAACGCGTCTGCTCATAAGAATCCTGTAGAATTTTTTTCAGTGCTCCAAACGCCGCAAATCCGTCGGGAACACGCAGGGCATGACCGCCGCATGCCTGCAGCATATGTTCAATATAATCCCCTCTTGTGTCTGCTGTCACAATGACATCTACCGGACTGGTTTTCCCGGATAACTCCTCCAGCACCAGATTCATCAAAAAACTGTCCTCATGCCAGAATCCAAACACCTGATTTCCTGTCACAAATTGGATTTCCTGCCATTCGATCGCAACCGTCTTTTTAAGAAGTTTTAAATAACCGGAAAACAGATGCTGCAGAATGTTCTTTCCCACTTTTTGTATGCTCCTCATATCTCATTTCCTCTTTTCTTTCCATACACTGACGATATAATGTTTCTGCATGTGCAGCCAGACGTGACGCCCGATAGCTTTCTGCGGTCTTTCGTGCCTCCATGCAAACTTGTCTGTAATCTGGACTCTGAATCAGCTCTGCCGCCTTATCACTCCAGATTTCTACATCCTCTTCTGTCATATACCCGTTGATTCCATTTTTTACAACATCTTCCACGCCACTCGCCCGAACTGCCACAATCGGATTGCCTGCTGCCATTGCTTCCTCCAGAACAATCCCCTGTGTCTCTGATTTCGATGCGAACAAAAACAGCTCACTTGCATACAGATACTGCTTTACATCCTCATTCGATATATTTCCCAGAAAGACCACGGTATCGGACAATCCCATCTGTTCTGCCAGTACTTCCAGTTCCTTCCTCATACTTCCCTCACCCAGAAGCAGCACACGAAACGAAAATGGCAGCTTCTCTTTCAAACACCGGATTCCATTCAGGAGAAATATCGGATTTTTTTCTTCCTCCAGCCTTGAGACGGAACAGAATAAATGTCCGTTTTTCTCTTCCCCAAGATATTGTCTGCGGATCGTTTTTGTCTTCTCTTCATCCTCAATATAAAAACTGTCATCCAACCCGGTCGGCAGCACTGCCATGGAAACCTCCGTACCGTTTTCCCGGATCCGGTTCTGCATTCCAGGTGTCGGCGCAAAGATCAGATCACATTTATTCGTAAACCATTTCATATATTCCGGGATCACAGTCTCTTTGGCAAACCAGATCAGCTTTTTTCTCCACATCCCTGCCTGCTCTTCTCTGAAAAACGGAATATAATGCAGGTAGTCTTCATACCGTGTGTGATACGTATAAATAACCGGGATCTGATACTTCCGTCCAAGATACAATGCCTGCGTTCCCACAAACATCGGCTGATGCACATGAATGCAGTCAAACTCGTGTTCCTTAAATCCTTTCCAGATTTCTCTGCTGACCAGCTTCGGATATACCATGCCGTTTTCCATCTTCTGACGCGTCACCTGAAACCGGATGACATCGTCCTCTTCCACCTGCCCGTAGCGTGGATCAAATCCATAATCTGGTGCGAAGACCGTCACCTTGTGTCCCTGTTTCCTCAATTCTTTTGCCAGCCGCTCCACGGAAATTGGAACTCCGCCGACAAACGGCTTATAGTTATTTGTAAGCATCGCAATCTTCATGACGTTTCCCCCTCTTCTATGCCAAAACACGAATGGCTGCTTCTCCAAAGAAATATCCGGCTCCTACAAACACCAGATTCCAGATCAGAATCCCCAGACAGGAACTGATGGTATATTTCACAAAATCCATTTTTACCATCCCTGCCGGAATCGAAATGATCGTACGCACCATCGGAAGCAGTTTACTCACAAACACTCCCACACTTCCCTTTTCCCGAAGCATGTCGATCTTACTCTCCACTGCTTCCTTTTGTTTCGGAAATTTCCTGAAGTAAAAGCCCAGCACCTTATCTCCGCCTGCTCTTCCCAGCCAATACAGCGCCCAGCTTCCTGTCAGTCCGGCCGCCACCGTCAGTACCATAACCAGCGGAAAACTGATTTCACCCTGAGATGCCCAGATCCCGGAAAGCGGCATGATCACCCCCGCCGGAAATCCCGGAAGATTCAGATATTCCAAAAGCACGATCAGAAAGATGAAAAATGCTCCATATTCAAGAAAATAATTTGTCAATGTCTGGATACTCATAGAAAACGGCCTCCCTTACTTTTGTATTTATCTTAAAATACAAAAATAAAGGAGACCGTTATAAGATTCAAAAGAATTTCTTAAGGATGTTTAAGAATTTTGGAAATCCGATTCCAGAAGATCTATCACATCATATAAAGTGTCAAACCTGCGCCATACTAATTCTAAAACCGCTTCATCCGGCTCTACCAGATCCGGAATCATCACCGGACGCATCCCTGCAGCTGCTGCCGAGCGAATCCCGGACGGTGCATCTTCCAGTGCGATTGCAAACTCAGGCAAAACCTGAATGGAAGCACAGGCTTTCAGGTAAATCTCGGGATCCGGCTTCCCCGCCGATACCATATTTCCATAAACAGCGCCGTCGAAATAATCAAACAGTCCATATTTCTTTAACAGCAGCTGTGCATGAAGCTCTCTGGAAGAAGTCGCCAATGCCAGCCGATAGCCATGCTCTTTTGCATACTTTAAAAGCTCCTCTGCCCCGGGCTTTCTGTCTACCCCGTCTTCTTCCATGATCCGATGATAGATCCGACGGGTATTCTCCGCGAACTCTTCCATCGGAAAATCCGGCGATACATGCTCCTTAAAATACTGCTCTCTTCTCACTACATTGAAACCAATGGTATGATAAATATGGTCACCGAACCGTTCTCCGAATCCCATCTGCCTTCCGACTTCATTCCACGATTTCTGTACGACTCTCTCGGAATCAAAGAGAAGCCCGTCCATATCAAATACTAGTCCTTTAATCGGCTGCTCACTCATCTGACTGTCCTGCCGTCCTTTCTGTTCCCTACTGTTCTCTGAACACAACACTTCCGTCTGCAGCATTCATCTTTTCAATGATTGCCAGAGACTCCAGCTGGAATCCAAGATTACGGATGATTCGTCCACCTGACTGAAATCCCTTCTCGATCACAATTCCGATTCCTTCTACAGAAGCTCCGGCTGACTGTACGATCTGGATCAATCCCTGCAGCGCACATCCGTTGGCAAGGAAATCATCAATGATCAGAACCTTGTCTTCCGGATTAAGGAATTTCTTTGCAACGATCACATTGTTTTTGCACTTATGTGTGAACGATTCTACCTCTGCCACAAGCATCTCCCCTTCCAGATTGATGCTCTGAGATTTTTTTGCAAATACGACCGGCACATGAAAATGCTGCGCCGCAATACATGCGATCCCGATTCCGGATGCTTCGATCGTCAGGATCTTATTAATCTCTTTTCCTTCAAAACGCTTCTTGAATTCACGTCCGATCTCATTGAACAGATCAATGTCCATCTGATGGTTCAAAAAGCTGTCCACCTTCAGCACATTCCCCTCTTTGATAATCCCGTCTTTTAAAATTCGTTCTTCTAAAAAATTCATCTTCTGCTTCTCCCAATCACTTTTTGATTTTGTTCCTCATTATACCTGTTTTTTCTCTGAAAAACAACAAGTTTTATATGGCTTATATCTTCTCCGCTTTTTCCGGTGTCTCGATATCCTCAAAAACCAGAAATACCCTTCTTAAAAGCAGCGAATTAAGCCACACTATCAAAGAAACACCAAGTAACAGCCAGACCAGAAAACCTAACATCAACGTCCGCACTGTCAGAAATGTCACAACTACCGGTACTACTGTAATGACCAGCATCAAAAGTGTATATGGCATTTTTGCAACCGTAAGGATCAATGCATTTTTCAATGTGTTCTTGATCGGATTTTCATATCTTGCCTGCAACGCAAATCCATAGATCCCCATGCTGATCAGCAGGATAGTCATGAAGATCAAAAATACCTGCATCACAGTCCTGATGGACTGACTCATCATACGAAGCAGCATAAAGTCGACTACAATCACGATCCCAAACACAAGGTACAAAAGCCACATCAGTGTGCTTTGTCTGAAATTCTCCTTAAATGCTTTTAAGAATCCTTTTACTATGTAGCCCTCTTCATTCTTTACCAGCTTCAGCATGACCGAATACATTGCTGTCGTGGAAGCTCCGATCGTAATGATGGGAATGGAACATACGATCCACAAAAGATTTAAAAACATAAAATCTGCTACTTTCCCTAAAAAACGTGTTACCCCATTGTCTATCCAGTTCATTTTTCTGCTCTCTTTTCTATTATTTTTCTACTATTATAACATGCCATTCTATGGCATGAAACACTTCTTTCCGAAAAATATAGAAAAACCTCCGGGAAGCGAAAATAACTGCCATCTTCTCTGCCCTTGTTATATATTTCTATACAAAAAAACAGGACAAAAACAACTCCATTTTTGTTTTCGTCCTGTTTGCATAAAAAAAGCGGGTGATGGGAATCGAACCCACGTATCCAGCTTGGAAGGCTGGTGTTCTACCATTGAACTACACCCGCATGTTTCTTTATTTTTTTGTGTCCCTCAAGACAAGAATTATAATATCACACGGTTTCATAAAATGCAACCCCTTTTTTCAAATTTTTTTAATTTTTTTAATTATATATAATATTTCTCATTTTTAGCATCACTCTTGCCATTCTGCATAAACTAGGCTATGATAAGAAAAACTAAAGGAGTACTAACATGGCATTAAATTTTAATCAACTGGCAATGCTTCAGAAGCTTCGCAGCAGTGTCCAGACATTTCGAAACAATCACCCTAAATTTCCACTCTTTCTAAATGCAGTTTCTGCAGACGCATTAAAGGAAGATACGATCATAGAAATCAATGTAACTTCTCCGGACGGCAAGCACTATTCTTCCAACCTGAAGTTAAAATCAGATGATATCGAACTTCTGGAAATGCTGCGGCAGCTGAATTCATAACTCGTTGCTGTTCACAGTAACCGTAAATCCCAATCCCCTTTTGACTTCTATCTTCGAAAGTACTATAATTCAATATAGAAACTAAATGAGAAGAGGGCTTTGTCATATGAGTAAACGTCTGGATAAGAAAAAACTGAAAAGGCAGACCACAGCAATTGAATCCCCTATTGCTGAGACATCTGCATCCAAAGAAACCATAAACTTTTTTATTCAATATCAGGATCAGGAATATCTGGAAACAGAAATTGTCTCCAGAGTCAGGGAGTCTTGTCTCTTAAACGGTGCTTCTTCTGATGAGCTGAATACAATCTCGATCTACTTAAAACCGGAGGACAAAAAAGCATATTTTACATACGGAGAAAATAAAAGCGGATTTATTGAATTGTAAGGGTTGATCCTCTAAAGCAGAAACTGTTGTCAATTTACGGCAGTTTCTGTTTTTTTGTAACCATTTTCTCTCAATTTCTGTCTAACCTATGTAAACAAATACAAAAGCTGCCGGCGCTTCTGTATTAGAAAGGATACTGTTTATATGATGAGTAAAGACACAGATGAGATAAAACTAATTAAAAAAGCAATCCGTGGCAATTCCACTGCCTATGGATACTTGATTGAAAAACACCGTACCTATCTGTACAAAATGGCTTTTCTATATACAAAAAATGAACAGGATGCTTTAGATGTTGTAGGTGACACAGTCCTCAAAGGGTATCTGCAGATAAAAACGCTGAAAAACGCGTCTCTGTTTCAGACATGGATTACACGAGTGCTGATCAACACAGCTCATGATCATCGTAGAAAAGCCCTAAGCACACTTTCACAGGAGGATTCCGCTATAGATTCTGCACATGCTTCCACAGCAAATCAACAGATTCCATCTGTCGAACATTTTGACCTGCAAACCGCTATCGAAACACTTCCTGATAAATACCGCATTCCTATTTTACTAAAATACTTCAGTGGTATGACAGTCGATGAGATTGCCTGGACACTCAGTATTCCATCTGGTTCTGTCAAAGCATACCTGAGTCGTGGAAGAAATGAATTAAAACAAAAATTAAAGGAGGACTATCTCTATGAATCTTGATTTTGATACCATTGAAATCCCGGAAGAAAAACTCAATCGAACAATTCAAAACAACATAAAAAAAGTACACGGTATTCATCGCAAACAAATGATTCGCCATACCGCGGGATTATTTTGTGCTGCTGCTTTTTTCTTCTGCCTGAGCGCTATATTTTTGCACTCTAATCCATCACTTGCAGCAGACCTTTTACACCTGTTTGAAAAGATAGAAAACAAACAAATCTTTTCCGGAGACTTGCACACTCACGCTACGCCTCTGACCAATAATAACTCACAGAAATCTGACGGATACACATTCACATTATCCGAGACATATTGTGATACACAGAACTTTTATGTCAGTGTCCAGATTACATCTGAAGAAGGTTTTCCAGAAAGCCAACGAGCACAAGTGGATCCAGATGGTATTTCTTCCCTTTATCTGATGGGAAAATGGACCGATTCCAGCTTTCCTGAAAATTCTTACACACAAGGAGTTTCCCTCTCTGGAACATTTTCTGATGATCTCACATTTATCGGTTCATTTCATCAGATACTTGGAGAAAACACTCCAAAAGATACGTATAGCGCAGAATGGAAAATTTCTGGAATTCAATACAGTCCCGAGGAAGCTAAAAACGGAAATATGTATATCTATTTTTCCGAACCGCTTGAATTTCAGATTGAAACTCCTGTCCAATCAGACGGTACTGTAAAAAAATTACTGAACGAAAAACTGCCAAATGGAACTACTTTGATCTCCGCCACAAAAACACTGACTACAATTTCTCTGGAATCCAAAAGTAACGAAGAAATGGAACAAAATAGTACTGACACACTGTTATCACCATTTGAACAATATGGCTATGCTGTTTACGATGCAAACGGAAAACATATGACAGATAAAACCGGACTTATTGCAATTCAAGATCATGATGTTTCTAAAATTCAAATTTGCTATTTTAAACTTCCTGTAAACCCGAACCGGGATGTTAACAATCAACCCGAATATGAAGAATTTCAACAATCTTTCCGGGAGAGTGGTTATTCCTACGATATGATCAAAGACCGCATTGTAAAACAAGTTGAAATTGTATTTGAAGAATAACATTTCATCTAAGAAAATCCTGCTGAGAGTTTCATAATGACTCCCGGCAGGATTTTATACATTCTGTGTATATCTGCACTTCGGAAAATTTCCACATCCCCAGAATTCACCATATCTTCCGTTTCTTCGAATCATCTCTCCACCACATTTCGGACAAACAAACACTTCCGATTTTTTCTGAAGCTTTGCCATCTCCTCAAAACACTTCTGATTCATCACACAGTCATTTAAGGCCCGGTGCGCCCCTTTCGAACTGATTCCAAAATGCTCAGCGAGATCTGTCAATCGATGATGTTTCAATTCAGGAACGCATTTTCTTGCCATATGCAAGGTGTCAATAAAGTCATTCGAGACTGTCTCCTGAAATAATTCTTCCACTTCCCGATAAATAAATTTCATATCAAATGACTGGATATTATGTCCCACCAGAATGTCCTCTCCCACAAAACGCAAAAACTCCGTCATTGCTTCGCGGATCAGTGGCGCTTCTGACACCATTTGATCTGTAATTCCATTTACTTTCGTAGCCTGCGTCGGAATATGTCTCCCAGGATTCACCAACGTTGAAAATGTATCCTGTACAACACCATTTCTCACCTTTACTGCAGATATTTCTATAATATCATCCATATTTGCACTGATTCCTGTCGTTTCCAGATCAAATACTGTATAATCCGGTACATATTGAACCAGACGGTTTCCTTTTTCTCTCATCTTCTGTAATACTCCTTTTGTGCTTCCGTAGATTTACATATAGAAAAAAACAACACCAACCGGTGCTGCCTCTCATTCCATCTGTATTTCCTATACCTTCAAAACTGCATACAAAGAATCCATCCTTTTTCCTATCACCTTGCTTGGTTATGCCCTCGACCTATTAGTAACAGTCAGCTCCATGTGTTACCACACTTCCACCTCTGCCCTATCTACCTCGTCGTCTTCAAGGGGTCTTACTAACTTGACGTTATGGGATATCTCATCTTGAGGGGGGCTTCACGCTTAGATGCCTTCAGCGTTTATCCCGTCCCGGCTTGGCTACTCTGCTATGCATTTGGTAATACAACAGATCCACCAGCGGCCAGTCCACCCCGGTCCTCTCGTACTAAGGGCAGCTCCTCTCAAATATCCTACGCCCACGCCGGATAGGGACCGAACTGTCTCACGACGTTCTGAACCCAGCTCGCGTACCGC